>ERZ887851.61-NODE-61-length-93640-cov-25.378629_pt1 | contig 93640 bp, 87 predicted proteins | sample MGYA00521100_ERZ887851 | MGnify/ENA primary metagenome ERZ887851 (study PRJEB32303, sample SAMEA104408602) | aquatic metagenome | biome: Brackish water; feature: Pelagic; material: water | place: Baltic Sea | collected 2014-06-06T16:11:00 | depth 11,444 m ... | reverse complement strand
TGATGGGAATGATAGGTGTGGTAATAGCATTTTCAATTATTTTAATTTTCATGCCCATAAATCTGTATGCTTTTTGGATATTTGGATTACTAAGGAATTTACACGAAATACACATTCATTCAAATATAGAATTGCCACTTCTTAGTAAAATCCCTCTATTAAGTAAAACCAAACATCACGATGATCATCATGCTTATCTTGACGGGAACTATGCCTCTACTTTTGTTTGGATGGATCGGATTTTTAAAAGTAATTTCAATAAATGAGGGGTCTTTTTAAAATATACTGTTTTGTTTTCATGTCTTTTGCGATGCAATTAAAGGCACAACAGAACTTTGATTTAACCGTAAATGTAACCGGACTTGAAAATAATGATGGACTACTTCAGTTTGGCTTATATAATAATGCTGATAAATTCCCGAATGTAGGTGAAACCTATAAAATGACAAGGGTGAAAACCATTGGTTCTTCTCGAAAGTATACGTTTAAAAGTTTACCTGAAGGAAGTTATGCTGTTGCCATTTATCAGGATGAAAACAACAATGACAATTGTGATAAAAACTTCATAGGTGTTCCTACAGAGCCGTATGCTTTTTCTAATGATATGCGCCCCAAGTTATCTGCACCGTCATTCGAGGATTGTATGATTACTCTTGATAGAAACAAAACCGTTTCAATCAAGCTTATTTATTGATGTAGCTTTCTTAATACTTCTTCTATCTGGTTTAATAATGGAGTCTCTCCGTCATTAAGAATATGGTGCCGCGTTAAACTCATCTTTTTTGAATCACTCCATTGGGCATGCATTTTTGTTAAAATAGTTTCTTTAGACATCTGATCTCTTTTTAAAAGACGTTCCATTTTAACGTCTTGAGGCGCATATACCAAAATATTGTCATCAAAAGTTTTAAAGGCCTTTGTTTCAAATAAAATAGCTGCCTCATTGAAAATGAGAGAGTGACTTGAATGTTTCTTGGCCCATGCAATAAAGTCCTCTCGAACAACCGGATGTATAATAGAATTCACGATTTCTCTTATGTTAGGTGATACAAATATCTGATCACTCAAAAAAGATTTGTTTAGATTCCCATTCTCGTATACATTTTTTCCAAAAACAGTTTTAAGTTTAACCTGAATTTCAGGATGTTCATTGCTTAGCTCTTTGGCTCTTTTATCTGAATTATAAATCGGGTAGCCTATCTTTTCAAGGATAGTAGCGACATATGTCTTTCCGCTTCCAATACCTCCTGTCAAACCAATCTTCTTCATATCTTCAAATTTAATGGTTTTGTGATTGATTTCAATGAGTGTTAGGAATTTGAATAAAGTCAATTAGTTGTATTTTTGATTTATGTCAGAAAAAGATTGGTTTATAGATTGGTTTAACACCTCTTATTATCACATATTATATCAGAATAGAAATGAATCAGAAGCAAAAGAATTCATAATAAATTTAATGAATCACCTTGATTTGGATTCTGATTCAAACATCCTTGATTTGGCTTGTGGTAAGGGGCGCCATTCGAAGACCTTGAATGAATTGGGATTTGAAGTGTTGGGGGTAGATTTGTCTGAAAATAGTATCAGAGAAGCTCAGAAATGGTCAAGTGATTCTCTTTCCTTTGAAGTCCATGATATGAGATATAAAATAGCAAATCGTCAATTTAATGCCATTTTTAATCTATTTACAAGTTTTGGATATTTTGATACTTTTAACGAAAACCAGCTCGTTTGTGAAGCTATGCATGAAATGTTAGAAGCAGGAGGAAAGCTAGTGATAGATTTCATGAATGTATTTAAGGTAATTAGCTCTCTAGTTCGAGAGGAGGAGAAAAAAATCAATGGAATTAACTTTAAGATTTCTCGAAATCATGATGATTCACACATTTTTAAGCATATTAAATTTACCGATCAAGGAAATGATTTTCATTTTACAGAAAGGGTCCAAATATTAAGATTAGAAGATTTTCAATCTTTATTGGAGCCCTATTTTATTATTGAAGATGTATTTGGTTCTTTAGATTTGCAGCCATTTATACTTGAAAAATCAGATCGTTTGATTATTATTGCAAGCAGAAAAAAATGAATTTTACTTTTATAATTTTAGGTCTAATTGCATCTGTCCTGAGTGGCGGTGTGATTGTGGGGTATTTTAATGCCACCAACAATAGTCAAATGATAAAATTGGCATTGGCTTTTAGTGGCGGATTTCTTCTGGCTATTATTTTTCAGCATTTATTACCTGATATATATCACGATGGAGCTGAGCAGGTTGGTATATTTATTCTTATCGGTTTCCTTGTTCAATTGATTTTAGAATATTTTTCTGGTGGTATTGAACATGGGCATGTTCATGTTCACAAAGGACAGTCATTGCCATGGGCATTGTTTATTTCTTTGTCTGTTCATTCTATAATTGAAGGTCTTCCTCTTGGGAATCAATATGCAGGAATTGTAAGTGAACATCACCATGTACATGAATCATTATTTTGGGGAATAATTTTCCACCAAGTACCTGTGTCAATTGCCTTAATGACTTTATTGATGAACACGAAATTGAATCATTTAAAGTCGTGGTTATTTCTTTTGTTCTTTGCGATGATGACTCCCGTTGGTGCCATAATTGGCCTTAAGTTTACACCAGAACAGTTTGGATTGGATTTACACATTATACTTGCGGTAGTAGTAGGTATGTTTTTACATATTTCTACGACGATTATTTTTGAGACATCTGAAAATCATAAATTTAATCTACTTAAGTTAGTGAGTATTTTAATAGGATGTGGACTCGCTATGACGTTATACTAACGAACTTGATAAAATGCTCTTTCACAAGTGATGCGTGGAATAAATGGCATCACCCTTCCCTTGTTTAATTAGTCATATGTAGTTAAAAATCAAATGATTAGTTGTATTTTCGCTTTACACGTTCTTTTGCTATGAAATTATTTCTTCAATTTTCAATTACTTTGCTTTTGTTTCTTTCAATTTGCAATGATTCATTTTCCCAGAATTATAATTCAATATTTGGGATAGAAAACACGAATTGGAAAATGCCATTTTGTAATTTGGATATAGCTGATGTCAAGGAGCAAATGTCAGAAGTCGAAACCGTTATTAACGGATTGAATTATAAAAAGGTCGGAACAGTAACTCCTAATGGAGTCTTTTACGATTTAAATGGCTTTGATACCAATGGGTTTACTCGTGAGGATGTATCTTCCGGAAAGGCATGGTTTATGAGCACGATGGAAACGATTTTGGGGATGGATACTCTAGAGTTTTTAGTCATGGATTTATCTCTCAATATAGGTGACACATTCATGATTCACAAACCGTGGAACGATGTGATTACCTCAATCATTGATTCTGTATATTTTATTTCTGGGGTCAAACATGTTCAGACGGATTATCATTTTTGGGGGAGTAGTCAGCCGCTTACATTTATTGAGGGTATTGGTACCAATTATGGACTCTCTTACATGCACGATTCGTTTAACATGTGTCGTTGTTTGATATCAATTAATAAAGACTTTGATGAAGTCTATTCTAATAATAATTGTTTTCCACCCATGGTAGGAAATGAACATTTAATGGAGGATTTTAAGACATCTATTTTCCCGAATCCTGTATCTACTTATCTTACTGTAGAATCAAACCTTAAAAGCGTTCAAGATTATGCGATATATTCTATTCTGGGTGAAAAGGTAATGAGCGGAAGAATCAGCTCAAATAGAATCGATATTTCAGGTCTTCCATCTAGTTCATATATTTTAAGAATAGGTGATCAGTCCTTTAAATTATTTGTCACCAAATAACTTTCTGTTTTCAAATCTTAATTTTAGGTCAAAAAAAAAACGGGGCATTCACCCCGCTTAGTTTTGTAAATATGAATTCATTTAAAAAGGCAAATCATCGCTTTTTTCACCATTTGAATCAGGTGTACTTGTTGCTGCCGTTTCTGGATTAAGATCCATTGCTCCAGCACCACCGGCAGGTATACCACTTCCTTGCCCCATTTTTTCTATTCTCCACGCATCAAGTGTGTTGAAGTATTTAACAGCACCATCAGGGCTCGTCCACTCTCTCCCTCTTAAGTTAAAAGAAACCTCTACTTCATCTTCAACAGAGTATCCATCTAACATTGCACATTTGTCTTGAACGGATTGAAACATCACATCTTGAGGGTACATTGATGAGGTATCGGTAACCACGAATTCTCGTTTTTTAAATTTTTCACTTATTTCTTGAATATCATTAATGACTTTGATTTTTCCTTGGAACTTGTACATATTATTTATTATTAATTATTAAAAGAAAGCAAGGTCATCCATGCTTCCTCGAGTAGATTTCTTTTTAAAAGGTCTTGAGCTCTTTTGTGAATTTTTATTTCTAGTTGAACTGCGTCCTCTTCTAAAGATAAAAACAATTCACTTAATTCGAGCAATTTATATTCGTTAACATCAGTTTCATTTGGAAGTTCTTCAATTCCTGCCAATTGGCCCAAATCATTTCCTGTAAGTATCGAGCTATTTAATACGTCTTTTGGCAATGCTTCGAAGCCAATTCCACATGTCGTTATCGGCTTTTGAATTTCAAACATTGAATTTTTATCAGCTCGACAATACCAATTCCCTCCCATCCTTGAGACCAAATCAATCTTATGCTGGTCAATCATTTGTTTCTCATCGAGAAGGTCCTCTTGGATGTGAATACGAACTACTTCGCAGATGATTAGATTACCCGCACCTCCTTGCTGTCCCAACTCAATGACTTCATTCACTTTACATTCAAATTGAACAGGAGATTCTTTTACTCGAGGGGGGGCAATTAGTTCGGAGTCAATGGGAGTAAATCCAGATTTTTCGAATTCACTAACATCTGATGGATATGGAGAGCTCGCTAAGCTCATTTGGTGGACCATATTATGGTTCACAACATTAATGACGGTCTCAGGAATATTTTTTACATTATTATAAGTATCCTTCGTTGTATTTGTTCTTCCAGATCTTGCAGGTGAAAAAATCATAATCGGAGGGTTTGCACTGAAGACATTAAAAAAACTAAATGGTGCCAAGTTCACATTACCATGCTCATCAATCGTAGATGCAAAAGCAATCGGTCTGGGACCGATTGAGCCAAGCAAATACCGATGTAATTTAGGTATTTCTATTTCTTTTGGATTAATTGATAACATAAGTGTAAAAATGTAAGTACAAAAATAATTCAATCATTCATTTGACCTATGTAAAATCACAATTTTTTATTCACAACATTCTAACTGAGTACATAATAGATTTCATTTAAGATTTGTAACTTTGATTTGTGAAGATGAGGTTAGTTTTCGGTCTAATTTGTACTCTGTTGTTATGGCAACAAAATTCTTGTTATGCTCAAAACGGGTATGATTCTAATGGTAAAAAAACAGGTAAATGGGTTTTTAAAGGAAAAGATCACCCCCTTTCAGGATATGCGACGACGAATAAGGTCGAGGAAGGCAATTTCATAAAGGGAAGAAAGGAAGGGATGTGGATTAAATACCACAAGGATGGAAAGACTATGAGGATAAAAGGACATTATTCTAATAACAGGCCATCAGGATTCTACATTCGTTATTATAAAAACGCCAAAAAATTTGAAGAAGCAAATTTCATTCAGGACAAATACAAGGGAGTTTACAACAGGTATTATAGTAATGGCAAATTGGCATATACCGGAAATTATAATAACAAGGGTGAAGAATCTGGTCTAATTAAGTACTATTTTAAAAATGGGAAAATCCAAATGGAATACATGGCAAAAGACGGAAAGCCATTCGGGAAGATTAAAAACTATTATAAAAATGGCTCATTGAAAAGTGAAATTATTCTTAATGGAGATGGCAAGAAAAAATCAACTATAAATCATGCTCCCTCTATCGAAAAACCTGATCAGATTATTGAAAAAAAACCAATAGGGCCGCCTGTAGTTAATAATCCAAATACACATGGTGTAGTTTTTGAGTTTTTTGGATATAACAAGGTTTATAATTTGAATGATGAAATTTGGATGGACGGAATATTTAAGAATGGAAAATTATGGGATGGTAAACTGTATGTTTATGATGAGGATGGTATTATTCAAAAAGTAAAAGTATTTAAAAAAGGAGTATACCATTCTGATGGTCAATTGTAGTTTGTCTCATACTTCTATTATTTTTGTAAGTAAAATTTAGATTCATCATGAAAGCATATGTTTTTCCAGGGCAAGGAGCTCAATTTTCAGGTATGGGAAAAGACCTATACGACAATTCTCAAATCGCCAGAGATTTATTTTTAAGGAGTAGGGACATACTCGGTTTTGATATACAAAAAATCATGTTTGAAGGCTCTGATGAGGAACTCAAGCAAACGAAAGTAACTCAACCCGCCATATTTTTACATTCAACAATTTTGGCAGCATGTCTTGGAGAGGCCTTTCAACCAGATATGGTTGCCGGACATTCTTTGGGCGAATTATCAGCTTTAGTGGCTAATAAAACATTGAGTTTCGAAGATGGTCTTTTACTCGTTTCAAAGAGAGCTTCAGCCATGCAAAAAGCATGTGAGCTAGAACCGTCAACCATGGCTGCTATTCTTGGGCTAGAAGATCATATGGTAGAAAAGGTTTGTTCAGAAATACCAGGAATTGTTGTTCCTGCAAACTATAATTGTCCAGGACAGTTGGTTATTTCCGGGTCTGTTTCGTCCGTAGAATTGGCTTGTGAGAAATTAAAAGAGGAAGGAGCACGAAGAGCTCTTGTTCTTCCCGTCGGTGGCGCATTTCATTCCCCTTTGATGGAGCCTGCGAGAGAAGAGCTTGCGGCGGCAATCGAAAACACCATGTTTAATAAACCCTTGTGTCCAGTGTATCAAAATGTGAATGCCTTGGCGGTTTCGAATCCAGATGATATAAAGAAAAACCTAGTGCTTCAGCTTACGGGAGCAGTACGCTGGACTCAAATTATGGAAAACATGATTAAGGATGGAGCGACCCACGTTATCGAGGTAGGGCCTGGTAGAGTATTGCAAGGTCTATTTAAGAAGGTCAATCGAGAATTAGAAACTGAAAGCGCTTCTATTTAGTTTTTGAGTTCGAGATCATAAGTTACTTTGCTAAGATAAAGTCCTTTGGCAGGAGCGGAGCCAGAAGCTTGTTGACGTTCTTTCGATTCAATTATTCTTTTGAATTCGTCAAGTTGAATTTTATTGAATCCAACATCTACGCATGTGCCAACAATGGCCCTAACCATGTTTCTTAAGAATCTGTTTGCTCTAATTTCAAAAGTTATTTGATTTCCCTTTTGAACCCATTTTGCATAATTCAGCTGACACATATGATTGTTAACATCTGTATGTATTTTTGCAAAAGAGGAGAAGTCTTTCGTTCCGATGAGCAGACTTGCGGCGGCATTCATTTTATCGAGATCTAACTTTTGATGAATATACCAGCTATGATTAGCAGTAAAGGGATTTTTTGAGGTATTGATTAAGTACTCATAACTTCTCTCTTTTGCACTAAACCTAGCATGAACATCAATGGAAACCTCATAAATGTTTTGAATACAAATATCCCTTGGAAGCATTTTATTCAGTTTGTATTTGATTTCAGATTTGTTAATGGCTTTTTCACACTCCCAATGAAAATAATACTCTTTGGCATGAACGCCTGCATCTGTTCTTCCACAACCTACAATACTCATCTCCTTCAATGAATGAATTTTCGAAAGATCCTTTTCTATAGTTTCTTGAATACTAATTTGTTTGGGTTGTTTCTGCCAGCCAAAGTAAGAAGTTCCATCGTAAGAAATTTTAAAGAAATATCGTTTCATGATTCACTGCGCTTATTGTAGAAACTTGATTTTTCTATTCGTCTTTCTTTAAAAAGGGATAGTTTGAGTTTTCTAAATTGATTTCAAAAACGTCGTAGCTAAAATAGCCATCAAAATTATAGATTCCTGAAATCACGCCTTTATTGAGCTCGGGATAGTATTGAAAATGGGTATCATCATTTACCGTATTTATTTCTGCTCCCATATTTATTGGTGCGCTCCATTTTCCATTTGTGTTTTCACAATAGTATACATCATATCCTCCCATTCCTGGCAGGGCATCACTGCTAAAAAATAGATATTTTCCATCTCCAGTAACAAAAGGTGTAGTTTCTCTACCGAGTGTATTTAAAGAAGTTTCTGACTTGGCAATACCCCAACGATCATCAATTCGTTGTATAGAATAAATATCTGTAAGGCTTCGATCTCCCTTTCGGTCAGTGATAAAATACATGGTTTGCGTATAAGATTCATCCTCATCAAAAAGACTGTCTGTTATCGTAGCTGCGCCCTCAAAATAGCTGGTGTTTATGGTTTCATTTATTATCGGGTCTACATACCATGAGCTGTCTTCTTCATCTACTTCAAATTCATAAATTTCTGAGCTTGAAGTTGTTTTTTCAGAGGATGCGGAGGTGTTAACGGTAATTAATCCATACATACCATTTCTAGAGATGAAATTCAATGCATCAAATCCTTCAGTGTTATAATCTTCCATCCATTCTGTATTTAAAACCCAGTTATTGCTTTTTTCATCCCAATCGGCCATGTACATATCTTCAAAAAACTTTTGATCATCAGGATTCATATTGTTCCCAGTTGTTTCAGGTTGTCTTGCTGTAAAATATAATCGCTTGCCACCATAAACCAGGATGGCTCCATACTCTTCATATTTTGAGTTGATTTTTCTTGAAAAAGGTTTACGTAGGTTTACGACTCCGTTTTTGTTTTCGTTTTTTACAAAGTCACATTGTTGAATGAGAATATCTAAGTCATAGTCTTTGGAAAATCTTTTGCCAAATATTTCTCTTGATTTTACGTAATACGTCTTGGCTGAATCTATCTTATTTAATGTGTGATTAATTCTACCAAGCATGTAATAAAGCTCTCCATCACCTTTATCTCCCGCTAGCTTCAAAGCGGAAATAATATTTTCTTCAGCACTGAGATAACTCTTTAAATAGAATTGAGACATGGCCAAATGATAATTGGCTTTCCATGAATTTGGGTTTTTCATTTTAGCTCTCTTGAATGTAAACATCGCCTCGCTCGTTCGACCCGCATAAAACAACTCATTACCGTTGCCAATGAGTTTTTTACACATGATTTTATCAAAAAAGCCTACTTTCGATTGACCCAATACTTGCATTTGAATAAAAAAAGTAAAGCAAAATAAAATGAGCTTATTAGAATAAGATAAATAGTTTTTGGGACGAATAGTTTTTGACATGATGTAAAAATATCATTTTTCTACTTTAATCACAATAGACATCAAGGTGTTGGAGTAAGATTTTATCAAAAAAAAAGGCCTTAAAAAAGGCCTTTACATAATTGAATGTTTTTTGTTACAGATTGAATGCCTCTTTAACAACCGAAACGTAGTCTGTATCTTCCCATGGGAATAACTTGACGGTTATGTTTTTTGTTTGTCCGGCTGCGTCTTTAAATTCTTTATTAATTGTTTCGCATGTTCTTCCCATGTGACCATATGCCGCAGTTTCGGAGTAAATAGGTGTTCTTAAACTGAATCGTGTTTCAATTGCATAAGGCCTCATGTCAAAAATGGCTTCTAATTTTCTAGCGATTTCTCCATCCGTTAATCCTATTTTAGACGTGCCGTAGGTATCTACATAAAGTCCCATAGGCTTTGCAACTCCAATGGCATAAGCAACTTGAACAAGAATTTCATCACATAGTCCAGCAGCTACCGCATTTTTAGCAATATGTCTTGTTGCATATGCAGCCGACCTGTCTACCTTTGAAGGGTCTTTTCCGGAAAATGCACCTCCACCATGAGCTCCTTTTCCACCATAGGTATCTACTATGATTTTTCTTCCCGTTAAACCAGTGTCACCATGCGGGCCACCAATTACAAATATTCCCGTAGGATTTACGTGATACGTGATTTGATCATTAAATAAATCTTGAATATGCTTTGGTAATTTTGCTTTAACTCTTGGAATTAGAATTTCAATAACATCACGTTTTATTTTTTCGAGCATGGCCTGTTCACCACCAAAATCATCGTGTTGGGTTGAAAGAACAATGGCATCAATTCTAATGGGCTTGTTTTCATCTGAATATTCTATGGTAACCTGTGATTTTGAATCAGGTCTCAAATACGTAATATCATTGTTTTCTCTTCTTAAAGCCGCGAGTTCCTTTAAAAGTAAATGAGAAATTTCTAGAGGCAGTGGCATATAGCTCTCAGTCTCATTTGTCGCATATCCAAACATCATTCCTTGATCGCCAGCACCTTGTTCCTCTTTATCTTTTCTTTCGACACCTTGATTGATATCAGGAGATTGCTCATGAATTGCAGAAAATACTCCACAAGAATTTCCATCAAACATGTATTCACTTTTCGTGTATCCAATTTTGTTGATTACATCTCTTGCTATCTTTTGCACGTCTAAATAAGTCTTTGATTTAACTTCTCCTGCAAGAACTACCTGGCCGGTTGTAACTAGGGTTTCACAAGCTACTTTTGATTCAGGATCAAAGGCTAGAAAGTTATCAATTAATGCATCCGAGATTTGATCGGCAACTTTATCTGGGTGTCCTTCTGAAACGGATTCAGAAGTAAATAAATAAGACATATTTTTTTTGTTTAAGACTGCAAATCTAATAAAAACAGACCTTAATGAGGGAAAAATTTAGTTTTATTCGCTACCATTCTACGAAGTAGCGGATTTGGTCGGTATCGATCTTCTCCATAATAGTCAAAAAGATGTTGCAGTTGGTCCAAGATTTCTTTATGCCCCAATTCATCCACCCATGTTAAAAGCCCTTTCGGATAATTTACTCCTTTTGTCATTGCGAGATCAATATCAACAGGAGAGCCAACATTCATGAAAACAGCATCAATGGCTTCATTGATTAACATACATCTAACTCGATCCAATATGTAATTCCCTAATACTCTATCTTTATTTGCCTCTTTGTTCGATTTCGGCTCTTTGTAGTTATAATAACCACGTCCTGATTTTCTTCCTAAAAATCCTGCTTCAGCGTATCGTTTCTGAGTAAAAGAGGGTTTAAATCTTGAGTCATAGTAAAAAGCTTTAAAAACGGATTCAGTTACCGCGTAATTCACATCATTACCGATATAATCCATCAATGTAAAGGGTCCCATCTTAAATCCACCTAACTCTGTTAGCGCCCAATCAATTGTTGCGAAGTCTGCGATACCTTCTTCATAAATACGAAGGGCTTCACCGTAAAATGGGCGTGCAACTCGATTAACAATAAAGCCTGGTGTATCTTTACATGTTACTACGGTTTTTTTCCAGTTTTTAATCAGTTCAACAGCGCTATTTAGGGTTTCCTCATCGGTTTGCACAGCCGGTATGATTTCAACTAGAGGCATGAGCGGTGCTGGATTAAAAAAGTGTATTCCAATGCAACGATTGGCTTTATTTAATGCTGAACCTATTGACGCTATGGATAATGAGGAAGTATTCGAGGCTAGAATACAAGATTCGCTTACTAATGATTCCACAGCCTTAAACACTTCATGTTTGATACCAATATTTTCAACAATTGCCTCAATTACTAAATCAGAATCAGACAGTTGTTTTAATTCTGATGTGAACCTGATTCTGTTGAGTATTGCTATTTTATCTTCTGATGTAATTCTCTCTTTTTCACAAAGACGGCTTAATATTTTGTCCAATCCGGCTTTCGCTTTTTCTAATTGCAACGTTTCTTTATCCACCACCACCACCTCATGTCCATTTTGTGAAGCGATTTGAGCAATTCCACATCCCATGGTGCCTGCTCCAATTATTCCAATTTTACTAATCATTTTCCTTTGAATTTGGCTTTTCTTTTTTCAAGAAATGCTTGTACACCTTCTTGAAAATCTTCTGTTTTACCCGCCTCAGTTTGAAGCTTTTCTTCTAGGTTGAGTTGTTCCTCTAATGTGTTATCTAGACTTTGATTAACCGCTTTTTTGGTTAAACCAAAGGCCCTTGTAGGCATCAGTGCCATTTTCTCCGCAATTTTTAATATGAAATCCTCAAACTCTTCCTCTGAAATGCATTTATAAATCATATTGAGTTCTTCTGCCTCTTTTGCTGATATTTTATCTCCAGTAAACATTAAAGCCAGGGCTTTTTGGACGCCAATTATTCTCGGCAGGAAATAAGTGCCTCCTGAATCAGGAATCAATCCGATTTTAGAAAAAGCTTGAATAAACGATGCGTTTTCTTGAGCAATGGTGAGATCACAGGCCAAAGCAATATTCGCCCCAGCTCCTGCCGCAACTCCGTTAACAGCAGCAATTACTGGCTTTTCTAGTGATCTTATTTTTAATATAATAGGGTTGTAATGGTCTCTAACGATGGATTCAAGTTCAGGCCCATTGGGGTCCGTAGCTTCTGAAAGATCTTGTCCTGCGCAAAAAGCCTTTCCTGATCCAGTGATAATGATGGTTCTAATTTCATCATTTTGAGCACAATAATCCAGTTCTTTTTGCAAGGAAAATGCCATGGCTTGATTAAATGAATTATAGACTTCGGGTCGGTTTAGCGTGATCTTAAACACACCATTATTTAGGGAAGTTATCAGTTCCATTCTTTTGTAATACTAATTTTTATTCTACTAATTTACTTTATATAACTTATTCATACCGGAAATACGCTCTTGAATTACTTTTCGGAGTTCAAGGGGTTCAACGATTTCAATTTCACCTCCATAGCTTAATATTGTTCGAATAAGTTCTTCTGAAATAAGCAAAGTCAAGACAAAAAGGGTGAACTCCTTTGTTTCTTCTTCTATTTCTTGAGATTCATGTATGGGTTGACTGCTAATATATCTTGCTGCAATGGTGTTTGCCTTGAGAATAATTTTACTTGACTTGCCTTTGTATGATGTTATTCCCATCGAATGTTTAAAATAGTTTTCAGCATCAAAGTCACCAGGGTAATGGGTTTCCTCTTCAAGTATTTTCGGAGTATCCATTCTATCTAGGGCATAAGTTCTAATTTCTTTTTGTTTTGCATCGAATGATATGAGATACCATCTGTTTCTATATTCTTTTAAAAGGAGAGGAGAAACTTTTCTCGGTTTTTCTTCAGCCTTGATGTAGCTTGTATATAAAAACCATATCTGTTTTTTACGTTGAATGGCTTCTAGTAAGATAGGTAAGAATTCATTACCGCCAATTGAGGTAGCCGATTCAAATTGAATGTATTGACTTATTTCGTTTTCTGATGTGCCTACAGAGATTCTATCGACGATTTTGTCAATGGCATTTCCAAATTCTTTGAAGAAGGGTGCGTCTTTAAATTGATGCAAGGTATCCACAGCATATTTAATTGAATGCAGCTCATCTTCAGTTAATGGGATGTCATTAATGCTGTAGTTAGTATCTTCATAGAAATAGCCTCGTTCTCTTTTGCTGTATTTGATTGGTGCATCGTGTTCCATTTTCATGTTGAACAGATCTTTTTCTATAGTGCTATCACATATATGTTCTCCGCTAATAGAGCCATATAACGACTCTTCACAAGCTTCTCTAAGTTCTTTCTTTGAAGGGAATGGTCTGTATTTGTTCCGTAACATTTTATCTATGATACGGAATCGGATCAATGCATTCTTAATATGTGGCATTTAGATTTTAACTTCTTTTTTTTGATAACCAAATAGTTCATAAAATTTAATCGCTTTTCCAACAGATTCCGGAACGTCTTCTTCCCAGCTAGAGGCTCCTGCTTTTATTTTGGATAAGACATCGTCTGACATTATGTGTAACAGTTTAGGGTTAAATTCCTTAATCTCTATTATTTTATCGTTGTCTCTCATGTAATTTAACAATCCAATAAGATTAGGCGCAATTTCTATATTGTTCAAGTCATAAATCTCACCATCTTCAACATTGAAAGCAGGATATACATAAATCTTCATGTGGTGACCAAACCCTCTTCCGAAAGCCTCCAAAAGCCCACCGGGTAGATTTCCATAATATTTCTCCTCAAAAATGGTATTTAAATTATAAACACCGAGAATCACACCAATCAATTTTCCTTTGGCTAAAGGCGCTAGGTATTCTACCATTTTATAGTGCTTGAGATAATTAGAAACCATTACGGTGTATCCCAAAGAGCTTAGTAAATCAGCCCTATCAATGAAGTCTTGCACTAATATTTTTCCGTCGGCTGTTAGGTCTTTTAAGGTCAATTCAAAAACGACTGAGACGTCTTCCTCTTCCACATCATTTTCTTCCATAAATGCTTTACGACCATTTTCAATCATATCAATATGGACCTTTGTTACGGGTCGAAATCTTCCTCTTGTGAGCAATATGTTCTTTTTGTAAAGGGCAGTAGTCGGTTGTAAAACATTTTTAGATAAATCAAACATAGTGGAATCCGTTATGCCTCTTTTTACCAAGTTTAATGCGATTACTCGATTATCTACGTTCTCAAAATCTGGTCCCTTGATACTGAGCATATCGATTTCTATTCGATCTCTAGGAATTCGATGGATCAAATTGTTTAGAAATTCCTCAATGTTTTCATGTTTATGATAGCAAGAATATATAAGATTAACACCTAAGATACCTAAAGCTTCTTGCTGTCCTCTATGACTATTGTCATGCATTTTCACATGCAATACGATATTATTTGGTTTACTTCCTGGTTTTAATTGGAAACGAATACCTACCCAGCCTTTACCTTGATTTGTTTTATGATAGTTTAAGGATTCTACCGTATTACAAAAGGCAAAAAACTTAGACTCTTTGTATTTATCAGGAAGGGTTGTTTTCAGATTCTCAAATTCAGTATCGAGCATCGTTTGAAGCCGTTCTTCACAAACATATCTTTTTGCTTTTCCATACATGGAATCCGACACTTTCATGTCATAAGCAGAATGTGTGAATGCGATTGTTCCCGAACTCCCTCCAGCTTTAAAAAAATTTGCAGCAACTTCTTGTCCAGCACCAATCTCCGCAAAGCACCCATAAATGTCCGTTTGAAGATTGATTTTTAAGGCCTTTTCTTCTGTTGTTAAATGTCTTGTTGTATTTTCCATAATTAATTGAAGGGATCCTTAAAATTAGGATTATTAATGAAAGTGGTATCGGTTAAGGTCAATAAGAATTTTTTAAGTAGAACTTTTTCCTGAGCATCTAATTGAACTCCACCTTGACTGGCATATTCAATTAATGGATCAATGGTTGGAGAAGTATGAACCCCAGATGAGTAATGCTCAATGACTTCATCGAGTGTAGTAAACCTTCCGTCATGCATGTATGGAGCAGTCAGTTCAATATTTCGAAGACTTGGAACCTTAAATTTCCCATCATCATTAGGGTTATTGGTAACTAGAGATCTTCCTAAATCAGAAAAAGTGTTGTCTAATCCGTTATTACTGAATTTTTTCACCCTCATTAAAGGTCCGTTATGACAATGAAAACAATCCGCTCCATTTAAGCTTTTAAATAAATCGTATCCCGCCCATTCTTCTACTTCAATACTTTGCAGAATACTGTTTTCATTAGATGAAAGAGGAATGTTGTACTCATATTTATACATCACATCAAATTTTGAACTTGAAGAGATAATCGTTCTAAGAAATTGTGCAATTGCCTTTGACACCTTAGTGGCATCAATGCCTTCCTCGCCAAAAGCTCTGAAAAAATGGTTTCTATAAAAAAGGTCAGCACTTAATTTATCTACAGCCTCTTGCCATTCTTGATGCATTTCAATAGGGTTTGGAACAGGTTCAAGAATTTGAGCTTCTAGTGAGCTTTCTCGACCATCCCAAAAGAAAAAATCTTCCCATCCCAAGTTAAATAAAGGCATCGCATTTCTAGTACCAGAAATCCCATCAATTCCAACAGAGTATTGTGAGCTTTCTGCAAAGGCATTTTCGGGTAAATGACAACTTGCACAATTCATTGTATTATCACCACTTAATCTTTTTTCATAAAAAAGAAACCTGCCTAATTCAATACCTTCCTCTGTCATCGGGTTATTTGAAGGAATGACCATGCTCGGAAAATGAGATGGTGTGGACATTGAATATGGGGTTGGGGTATACACCTCATCCTTGTTGCATGATAGGCATATACCAAGAAATATAAATATATAAATGGAATGTTTCATGGTTAGGGAGTTAAGGCAATCATGAAATTGTTTTTAACCTTCTCGGCCAAAACGATTTGACCACTTCCTGTGTGGGTAAGGAATTCGGTTTTTAAATCAATACTTGACTCGGAGTTTTTAAGAAATTCAGCCATATCTAAAGACCATTCTAATTTGTGTCCATCAGTCGTAGGGGTCCAATTAAGGTCATTAAAATTAAAATCCTCCATGAATTCATCGGTTCCAATGTGAAAACTAAAGTTGTGATTAAAGTTTTCTCCTGAAGACAGGGTATCAACTTTTCCTTCGATACTAATAAAAATATACCCAGTATTCCATCCCCAATGCATTAATCCGGCATTACTGATATTTAAAGGGCTTTCATTTGGAAATAAAGAGGGGTCTGCATGATTGATACTAGAATCCAAACCTACTTTTCCAAAAATCGATTGGAATTTAGTGTAATCACCAGAAGTGCTAAAAAGGTGATTTGTACTGTTTCTATAGTCGTACAAGGATGCACCATTCAAGGTGTCTTGTCCATTCGTTAAATCTGACAAATAAAATTTCAAATCTGTAAATTTTACAGTATATCCTTCATCTGTTTGATATGAAGAGTCCAGATAAAAGCTTTGAGTTCCATAGCTTGGATTAATTTTTATTTGTAATTCATCTAATGGATAAGTACAGCTACCATCATCAGTATTCGCATTTTTGTTATAGTTATCCGCTTGCGGATCAGTACACCCTTCTTTCTTACATGAAAATGTAAAAATCGAGAAAATAAAAAGTAACGTTATTAATCGAATCATTCTTAACAAAATTAAGCTAAAATTCTCGTAAATTCCTATTTTTATGGGCATAGATTAGGACTTGAGTATGCTGTCAACAATTAATAGAGAAAAGTACCCCTTATTTGTTTTAAGTGCTTCTGCAGGAAGTGGTAAAACGTATCAATTGGTATTACAATACTTATCCATAGTACTCAAAACAAAATCACCAAATAAATTTAAAGGAATCGTAGCCATTACATTTACCAATAAGGCTTCCCTTGAAATGAAAACAAGGATTATTGATGCTTTGTTCAAGTTGGCTAAGTACAGGTCTCCTAGCGAAGATAAAAATACAGCAGAAATAATTATTGAGTTAAAGAAACTGGTTAAGGTTGATGAAAAGGAAATTGTAAAACGAAGTGGGAACGTATTAAAATCGATCCTTCATGGATATGAAAATTTTAATGTGTCGACAATTGATAAATTTAATTTACGCTTAATCAAATCTTTTTCAAATGATTTAGATTTACCAAATGAATTTGAGGTTTCCCTCAATGAAAATGAAGTTCTTGAAGAAGTTGTCGATTTACTCCTGAATTCTATTGGTGAAAATGGTAATAAGGATTTAACAAAGTTGGTTCAAGAATATGCCAAGTCAAATTTTAGAGATGGTAATCAATGGAATTTCAAACGACAGTTAATGTCATTTGCCTCTTCATTGAATAAGGAGAAAAACCAAGGTTTTATAAAGACGCTAATGGATATTTCCTTTGATAAAAAGGAATACAATAAGATTCAAAATAGGATTGACCAATTAAATGAGGTGTTTAAACCCAAAGTCGAGCAATTTTCAGGCGCGTTTCATGCCCAACGAATCAACGAAGTGGATCTTCCTTATAAGGGTCAGACATATAATGCCCTCGTAAAGATCGCCAAATTGACCAAATGTCCCATGCACAATAATGAGAAAGGGATTCTTTCAACAAGGCTAATAAATTATTGTGAAGAAGAAGGAGATACTCAGGCTTTAAATCGAAATTTAAAGGATTTACTTTTGGAAATCCATAAGTGCTACTTAGAAATTTCTTCTGAAATGACCTTACTTGTGAAATATAAAGCCAACTTCTTTAATATGGCATTATTGAGGTACGTTTTTGATTCATTGGCAGAGCACAAGGAGAAAAATAAAATAATTAGAATTTCAGAGTTTAATGCCCTGATAGGAAATCTTGTTCAGAAAGAAGAAGCACCTTATATATATGAGAGATTTGGTGTAAAATACGAGCATTTTTTATTAGATGAATTTCAAGATACATCTCGCTTACAGTGGTTAAACCTGCTGCCTTTACTCAGAGAATCATTGAGTAATAAAAAAGAGAATTTAATCGTTGGAGATCCAAAACAATCTATTTATAGGTTTAATAACGGTTTGGCTGAACAATTTGTCAGCTTACCTGAAATATATAATCCTGAAGAAGATGAGTATGTAGCTGAAGTGTCACGGTTTTTTAATCAAATGGGGATTAAGAAACCATTGGTTGATAATTATAGGTCATGTTCTGAAGTTGTTCTATTTAATGAGAAGATATTTACTGATTTCAGTAGTAAACTCGATAATAAATTCGAAAAGTTTTATGACTCCGTAGCTCAAAATCCAATTTCAAGCAAACAAGGTTTTGTTCGCGTGGTTTCTGAAAAGCAGAAGAGGGATCTTGATCAAATGGTCACAGATATATCAGCAATCATAAAGAAATCAGAAACGGAAAATTTCGATCTTGGTGATATCTGTATTTTAACAGCTAAAAATGATTTGAGTGTTAAAATTGCTAATGAACTTACAAAAAAAGGTGTTTCAGTTTTTTCTCAGGAATCCTTGCTCATTTCGAAAAACATTCAAGTACGACTCCTTCTTTCTTATTTGAAATGGAGAATGCGTCCGACTATGGATACTGCCAAAAGACAGTTTGGGGAATTGTTTTTTAGGATGCAAGAAAATGTTGATGATCGTTATTTTGACTTCATTGTTGAGAAAGTAATCCCACCTGGTTATTCGATTAAGGTTTTTAACGACAAAGCATTTTTAGATGAGTTTTTTAAGGGGCGGGATTCGTTTTTTAAGCCTTTTGAAAATATTTATGAGCTCGCTCTTCAATTTCTGAACATGATGTCGTGGACAGATGTCAACAATCCATTTTTACATCAATTTTTGGATTTGGTCTTTCAGTTTCAAAATAATCGTCAGTCAGATCTTTCCAAGTTTCTAGAATATTACGAAGAAAATAAGTCATCATTTGCTTTAAAAATGCCGGATACTAAAAACGCAGTGCAGATTATGACAATTCATAAAGCGAAAGGTTTGGAATTTCCAATTGTTATAATTCCCGAGATGGACTTTGGCTTATCTTTAAGAAGTGATTCCAAATTCTTTGTGAAAACCGAGGATAAAATACTCTATACGAATTTATCAGAAACGAGCCTAATTGAGGACATCAACTCTAAGGCAGAGGATGAAAAGAATCTCATTCTTTTGGATAAGTTGAATATGCTTTATGTTGCATTTACAAGAGCTGAAAGGCGGTTGTATATCTTTAATCGATATGAGGGCAAGTCTAGTCTTGGAGCAATGTTTCACGATTGTTTGAAAAATGCTTTTGAACTTAATAAAGACGATAAAAGTCTGGAGTATATTTCAGGATCAGAGGTAAATAAATTTATGGGAACGGTATCAAAGCCTAAAGGAGATACTGATTTTTATATTCCTGAAGATATTGAAATTGACAGCTCAATGGTGAAGCTCATTTTAGATGATGATTCCGATGAAGATTATAGCACTCAGGAAGAAAGGTTATTTGGTATTTATTTCCATCAATTTATGGCTGAAATCAATGACTCCTCAGAAATGTCCGAGGTACTAAGCCGTTATCAATCGAACGATGCCATTGACACTTCAATCCTTCTAAAAATGAAAGATGCTGCTCAGTTGTTTTTTGAAATAGCGAATAATAAAGGGTTTTTTGAAGAATCTGTTAAAGTCTATAATGAACAGTCAATTTTAATAAATGGTGCCAACACCTTACGTCCAGATAAAATAATCGAAAGAAGAGACGATGTGATCGTAGTTGATTTTAAAACCGGCAGTGCCTCACCCAAGCATAATGAGCAAGTTTGGAACTATAAGTCCGTTCTGGAGGATGTTTTTGATAAACCCGTTAAATCTATTTTGTATTATACTCAACAAAATCAATTAATCGAGATTTGATTTTTTAGTTTTATTACACATTTTTAGAAAAGTGTAAATTATTGGGTGTGGAATATCTCGTGTTGATGAAATTTGGGGACAAAATGCACAGCTAACAAAGAAATCACTTTTCCTTAAACTAATGATTTCAGGGTCTTCAAATTGATTAACCGCTTCGATGTCTACAAGGCCGAGTTCAAGCTGTTCAACCAGTTGGGGATAAAGGCTGTACCTCGATGAAGAGAGTTCTACATTGTTGAAGTTTTCATAAAGCTGATGAAATGTTTTGCTTCTTGGTTCAATGGTAATTCTTTCAAAACTACTTCCGGAAATCAAGTTTTCACTGATTAATTTCTCTTGTTGAGAAAGCAACTGATTCTGTGTGATAAGGTGTTCTAGAAAAATTTTAAACCCCTCACCCGTTATCAATACCGGTATATTCTTGTTTGAGATTTTTTTAAAAATTCCATTTAAATAGAAAGGGTTTTCAATCGGTCCTGGGGCAACCCAGATACCATCATACTGATTAAAGTAACCTTCTTTGTGTTTAAGAGCTTCACTTATTTTTATCCAATAATAATTGAGTTCAACTTCAAGGAATTCGGAAGAATGGTCAAGAGATAAATTTGTAGCATGGTGAGCATTAAAGGTAAAATTATAATCTCCTATAATAGCTATTTTGAGTGCCTCACTCATTTATTTGTTTTTGAACTATCTCTTAAACCAAGATGTAAATTTGGCATTTGTAATGTCTAGTGACTCCTCTTGGCTCGTTTGGGCGTTAAACCTCCAAACTTTACAGGTAAAATTACATTCAAATAAGGAATAGTCACCTGTATTGTCAGAAGCTTGACTTAAAATGTTAAATGTTGCCTCTTGACCAGGATCCGTTTCTCTAGAGAGCCAAGTAATTCCATTGTTGTCAATATATTCAATTTCAATTCCATTAAGTCCATCGTCAGAAAAACTTATAGGGCTTAATGTTGCATCTTGATGATAATCATTAAACATAGATACGGTAGGTTGAGAATTGGCAGCAGCATCCCATTCTAATGTCCCGTAGTTCACTGTTACCGCTTGAGGATAATAAAAAGATTTTATTTTAGAACCGTATGTTTTTTTAGAAGGCGTGGGTGATGGGTTGATATCTTCAACGTTCACGTCTACGGAGCCGTATCCTTGAACATTTTGTGTAAATTCTACTTGAGTTCCGTTTACGAAACCAACAAAGTAACAATTTAAATCTACCGTATTTACTGGTGGAGGAATCACCTCATGTTCGATGCATGAGGAGGTAAATAAAATCACCAAAAATAAAAATGGATATATGCTTTTAGTTTTCATGAGAAAAAAAATCTTTAATACAATCTATAAATATAACCTTTAAACGAAAATTATCCTAAAAAGATGCTTTTTTTGATGCTTTTTTATGGAAATCATAGAATATATTCCATGTTTCTTCTTTCGAAATCTGACAACCTTGAGTAACTAATTTGTGGATTTCATCAGTAACTTTTTCACCTAATTGCTTGGTTGAGGAATACAATTCCCAGGAATTATGATGGTTATTTAATAGTTCTGGAATCAAATTTTCATTTTTAAAAGCGAAAGTTGGTTCAGTACTTTTTATTAATATGAGGTTCATGTTATCCTTATTTATTCTAAAAATAGAATAGACTTTGTCGGAAACATAGCTTAAATATTTAATTTTTGAGTAGACTTTTGCTAAGACGGTATCACTAAAAATTTCTACAATTTGAATGGCTTTTTCCTTATTATCGAGATTCATTTTCCTCCACGATTCATCATCTATCCCTTGAACAACGAGGAATTGAGTAAAATCTTCTGATAATACGTTCAATTCTTCTTCTGTCAACATGCGGTACCTCATTACCAAATAGTAGGTTTGACTTCAATCGTCAAATCAGACAGCTCATCAAGCTGACCAATAGTCACGGCTTGCTCTAGCTGAAAGCTGTATGAGCCTTTACAGAATCTTCGTTGTCTAAATTTAAGCTTATGATCAATGTAAGTACCGGATTTGGAACCGATCCATTCTCCATTGGGTTTGGCCATTTTGATCTCAACAGGAGTTTTTCCTAAAATTGATTTGGATTTGGAAAGCTTTTTACAATCGGGTCCCTTGGTTGTAATGTAAAGCCAGATATTGTTGTAGGCATAATCAGTGGTGCTTCTTAGGGTAAATATCACATCATAGGTTGTTGTATCCCCAGGAAAGTCTACTTTAAATATTGGTTTTTCATTTTGCTTCCAAGTGTTGTTACTAAACTTATGGGTGTGCATGTATAGGGTATCATCCGTACAGGATTGCAAAGCGAAAAGGATAGCCAATAAAGAGATAAAAAAAATATTTTGTTTTTTTTTGCGCATCTAATTGCTCTTGTTTGGTTTTTTACCCTTGTATTTTTTCTTTGTTTTCTTTTTCTTGAATTTACTTTCGAACCTACTCACACTGTCCTGTCCTACTACATTTGAGTATCCTACATCTTCGCTCACAAGCTCTTTTTGAATTTCATAATCTGCCAAATTACTTGGTGTTTTTCCATTCCTATTCATTTCAATAATTTCCTTCACTCGGTCAGGAGATAAAGAGTAAAGTTCACTTTCTCCAGGATAGGCATACCACATTGTTTTCCTGAATACGTCTGTTTTGAAGTGATAAGCATTCCCTTTTTGTGTTTTTAATTTTATATCAGTTTTAGGAAACTCGCTTAGCCCTTCCAAATACATATCAAGTTCATAATTTAAACAACATTTTAATCTGCCACATTGACCTGCTAATTTTTGAGGATTCAAAGACAGTTGTTGGTAGCGTGCTGCTGAGGTGGAAACACTCCTGAAGTCTGAAAGCCAAGTAGAACAGCACAATTCTCTTCCGCAAGATCCTATTCCTCCTAGTCGAGCAGATTCTTGTCTTGCGCCAATTTGTTTCATTTCAATTCGAATTCTGAACTCGCCTGCCATGTCTTTTATCAATTGGCGAAAATCAACCCTTCCTTCTGCGGTATAATAAAACGTTGCCTTTGATAAGTCTCCCTGATATTCTACATCTGATATTTTCATTTGTAAATTCAGATTCAAAGCAAGCGTTCTAGACTTGTACATGAGATCTTTTTCTTTGTCTCTGGCCTTAATCCAGAGGTCCATATCCTTTTGTTCAGCGATCCGAATAACTTTTTTCGCCTCAAGGGGTTTGAAGTTTTTTCTTTTTTTTGCTACTTGTATTTTTGCCAGTTCTCCGCTAACAGATACGACTCCTACATCATACCCTTTTATGGCGTCAACCACAATAACATCGCCAGCTTGTAGCTTTTTGTCCAAAGTGTTTCTGTAGAAATCCTTTCTGGAGTTTTTAAAACGTACTTCAATAATGTTATACGGCTTTTGGCCGCTGGGCAACTCAATATTAGAGAGCCAATCATATACTTCTAGTTTATTACAGCCGCTTGTATTGCAAGTCCCATTCATCTTACAACCACCGGATTTCCCATTCCCACTACTACAAGAATTACAACTCATTTTTTTTTTGTTTAAAAATATAAATATTTAAGGAATTATGCTTTATGAAGGAATCTCATAGATTGAAAACACATCAGTGTAAATAGAATTTTGGGATTTGCATTTCGATCGAGTTGATAATAGGCATCGTCTATGGATTTCATGAATTCTCTAATATTATTTCCATTAATAAAAGGTGAAAATTTCTTTAAAAAAGAAAGTTCACTTTCAGAGAGCTTTACCTTTTCAGCGTTTCCATAATTTTTAATGATACATTGGCGAAGCATATGAGAACAGTATATTAGAAACATTTTTTGGCGCTCTTTTCCTACTTGTGCCATGCCTTCTGCCCAATTCATCATTTCTAACACGTTTTTTTTGTAGCTCGATCTCATTAGGCCAATAAAATTATCGCAGAGAGATCCTTCTTGCTCGTCTAAATTAATGAGCTCTTCAGCTTTGATTATATTTCCTTCGGAAAATGAGGCGATAGACTCTGATTGCTTCTGGTCGAGATGATATTTCGTTTTTAAATGCAATTTAAGAGAAGCATTATCTACTCTATTTAAATGAAGCATTTGACAACGGGATTTTATTGTGTCGAGTAAGTTTTCACTGTCTTGACTTACCAAAATAAAGATGGTTTTACTTGTTGGCTCCTCTAAAATCTTGAGAATTTTATTTGAACATTGAGAATTCATTTGTTCAGCCATCCAAATAATCGTGATCTTATATCCACCTTCGTAAGATTTTAGACTTAGTTTTCTTTGAATCTCAGCACTTTCAAAAACAGAAATAATGGGCTGACGTCCTTTAATATCTATAGCTTGCGTCCAGTCCAACAAGGTGAAGTACGAGTTTTTTTTTATTTGTTCTCTCCAGTGAGAAAGAAAAGGATTTGAAGTTTTACTTTCAATTTGTACAGTTGGAAAGCTAAAGTGTAGATCGGGATGCTGCAATTCATTAATTTTCAAACAAGATGAGCAGGTGCCACAGCTGTCACTCTCTTTTTTTTCCAAACAAAGTACATATTGAGCATAAGCAATACTTAAACCCAAGGTTCCGTATCCTAAATCACCGGAAAACAGTTGAGCGTGGCTGACTTTGTTTTTTTGAATTCCGTGAATCAGCTTTTCCTTAATGTTCTGGTGACCAATAACGTCTTTGAATTGCATAAATCAAATTTACTAATGTTTTCTAGTATTGAAATCAAAAAGAAGATATAAATTAGCTTAAAAAAACATGAAATTACTGATCTTCATTTCCTTTGCCATTATTTGCTACTCATCCCATAGTCAAAAGGCTGTGGTTCAGGAAGAAAATTTTAATTTTTCAGCGTCTTCGAATGTGAATTCTCTATCGGTTGAGATTCCTTATGCTCAAAAAGATTTTGTGGATAGTAGGTTGAAAAAACTTCTTAAAGGTTGGGGGAAGCATAAAGAGAGTAAAGGAGAACATAGCTCATTAATGGTGGAGATAAAGGATATGGGCAAGATGCCTTTTAATGTTTTTGCGAGATTGACAGAAGGTAATAATGAAATCATAAGCGTCCATTTTGGATTTGATCTTGGAGGTGCATTTTTATCCAAAAGAGAGCATCCAGAAAAATATAAAATAATGGAATCGAAAATAGTCGATTTCGCCTCCAGTATTGTAAAAGATTGGATATCCTCAGAGTTGAAAAACGAAGAGAAGATATTGAATCAATTAGAAAAAGATCAAAAAGATCTTGAAAAGCAAAAAGAACATCTTGAGAAACAAATTGAAGACTTTCAAAAAAAAATCATTGAAAATGAAAAAGATATAAAAGAGAATATTGATTTACAGGGCAAAAAAAAGGAGGCCATTCAGCTTCAAGATAAAAAAGTAAAAAAAGTAGATCAAAAACTTAAAGACTTAAACTAGTCTTTTCCAGACACTAATAGGACAATTTCTCCTTTGGGTTTGTTTTCAGTAAAATAATCAATCAGGCTAGATAAATTACCATGATGGTAGGTCTCATATATTTTCGAGATCTCTCTAACCACACATGCTTTTCTATCAGAATCAAAAATCTTGAGCATTTGACTTAATGTTTTTAGAATTCGATGTGGTGATTCATAGTAAATTACTGTGCAATCAAGCTCCATGACGTTTTTTAGTCTTGTCTCTCTGCCTTTTTTATGTGGAAGAAACCCTTCAAAATGAAACCTTTCTGAAGGGAATCCAGAAGCAACTAAAGCGGGTATAATCGCTGTTGGTCCTGGAAGGCATTCAACTTCAATACCCTCCTCAATACATTTATGAATCAACAAATATCCCGGGTCTGAAATGCCAGGTGTTCCAGCGTCTGAAACAAGCCCCGTTAATTCTTTTTCTTTAATGGAATCGATACATTTCTCTAAAATACGATGTTCGTTATGAGCGTGAAAGGCAATAACATGGTTCTGAATTTCGAGATGGTTTAAAAGTCGTTTTGTTACACGAGTGTCTTCCGCATAAATGACTTGACATTCTTTCAACATTCTAATTGATCGCAATGTAATGTCTTCAAGGTTGCCGATTGGAGTTGGTATAATTACAAGTCTACCCATTATCTATATTTATGAAAAAACGTTTCGAACAACTTCATCAATTTTAGAACACTGAACAATTTCAATTCCGTATTTCTTTGAGTCAAATCCTTTGATCTTGTTGGAGATGATGATTTTTTTAAAACCAAGTTTTTCAACTTCACCAATTCTTTGATCAATTCTATTCACTGGTCTTATTTCTCCAGACAAACCAACTTCAGCTGAAAAGGCAATTCCTTCAGGTATGGCTAAATTGGCGTTAGAAGAAAGAACAGCCATGGATACGGCAAGATCAATACCAGGATCATCTACTTTTATTCCCCCTGCAATATTTAAAAACACATCTTTAGCTCCAAGTTTAAAACCACATCTTTTTTCTAAAACAGCCAACAACATGTTGAGTCTTTTTGAGTCATACCCCGTTGATGATCTTTGTGGCGTGCCATAAACTGCTGAACTCACCAGTGCTTGGATTTCTATTAGAAATGGTCTAAGACCTTCTAATGTTGCTGAAATAGCGACCCCACTCAATTCTGAATCACTATTTGTAACAAGAATTTCTGAGGGATTTTCAACTATTCTCAAACCATTATTTTGCATTTCGTAAATACCTATTTCATTTGTTGATCCGAAACGGTTTTTACTGGTTCGGAGCAGGCGATACATGTGATTTCGATCTCCTTCAAATTGCAGGACCGTATCAACCATATGTTCCAAAACTTTTGGACCAGCAATACTTCCATCTTTAGTGATGTGACCAATTAATAAGATGGCTATGTTTTTTTCTTTTGCCATTCTCAAAAGTTGACTAGTACACTCCCTCACTTGTGATACGCTTCCTGGTGCACTTTCAATTTGGTTGCTATGAAGTGTTTGGATAGAATCAATTACGATTAATTTCGGTTCAATTGATGAGGTGTGATTAAGTATGGCGTCAAGATTCGTTTCAGTAAGTATAAAGCAACTCTGATTTTCTATTCCAATTCTTTCTGCCCTCATTTTTATTTGTTGCTCACTTTCTTCTCCAGAAACATACAATATTTTGATGCTTTCTTTTATGGCCAATTGTAGCATCAATGTGGATTTTCCAATTCCAGGATCTCCACCTATTAAAATAAGAGATCCTTGAACAACTCCACCTCCCAAAACACGATTGAGTTCAGAATCGTTCAGGCTGAATTTAGGGTTGTCTTCTTGCTTTATCTCGTTTAAGTGTTTAGGATTTGCCTCAGAAGCCTTTCTGGAAAATGGTGTTGAGCTGCTTTTTTTGACTTTAATTTCTTCAATTAATGTATTCCATGAATGACAACCCGGACATTTTCCGAGCCATTTCGGTGATTCATGGCCGCAATCTTGACAAAAAAAAGCTGATTTGGTTTTTGACATCTACGAATTTAACAAAAGGATTTAAAAGGCGTAAGCAAATTTGAATCCCAATCCAAAATGTAGCTTTGTGTTTTTAATGGGCGCATTAGATCCAAATTGGAAGTCTTTTATAAAAGTCAATCCTATATTGGCACTCATGTCAAATAAAAAGTGTTTATCTAAATACAGTTGATAACCCAGCCCAAGGCGTGGAATAAATTTTCTTTCATATTCATCAATGGTTTCGCTATTACCAGAGCCACTAACTTCTTGATATACCTCTTTGTATTTTCGGTATTTTAATTCCCCTTTACAGTAAAGGTAGTCTGCTCTTCTGAAGGGATAGTACCTTGCACCAATTAAAAAGCTTGGCCCAATTTTCATCAAACGTGTATTGCCAAAGCTTGATTCTTTAATGAATTGATCTAGGTAGTTCTCAGTTAGGAATCCAATTCCTGCTTCAAGTCCAAATTTATCGGTGAAAATGTATTCATAGGAGGGTAATATTTCTCCAACAAAAATTGGAGTAATACCCAATTTCACAACATGTTTAGGTTTTGATGCATTCGATTTCTGAGCATGCATTTGCACGCAAAGTGCAAATAAAAAAAGAAAAGAAATCTGAAAGGTTCTCATTTTAAAAAGTTAATTAATTTAAAAATAACGAGTTTTAATGTGATATTACGCTTTCTTCTCATAAATCTATAAACGATTTGACACGAATTAAATTTACAGCCAAATGTCTAGATTGATTTATACGTTTTAAAAACAGTTCTTTTTCAGTATATTTGAGCGTATTCAATCTGCATGAAAAATCAAAATAATTTTAATTCGTTGCCCCTATCTCCATCAGTTGACAAAGTAGGAGTGGAGGAACGGGTATCTCGTTTTCAAAAAAGAAGCATTAAAACGAATTCCAAAATGGATGGTCTTAAAATGGTTCTTAATATGATCGACTTGACCACCTTAGAAGGTAAAGACACCCCGGGTAAAGTGAGGCAAATGTGTTATAAAGCCATTCATTTACATGATAGTTTTCCTGGATTACCTACTGTAGCTGCAGTGTGTGTTTATCCTTCAATGGTAGGATTGGCCAAATCTATGGTAAAAGATTCGGGCGTAAAAGTAGCATCTGTATCTACAGCCTTTCCTTCCGGTCAGGCTCCTTTAGATGTAAAGATTACAGACACAAAATACGCTGTGGATCAGGGGGCAGATGAGATTGACATGGTGATTTCCAGAGGTAAGTTTTTAGCTGGTGAATATGCCTTTGTATTTGATGAAATAGCTCAAATAAAAGAGGTGTGTGGACAAGCACGTTTAAAAGTGATTCTTGAAACTGGTGAATTGGCAACCTTAGATAATGTGCGTAAAGCGAGTGACCTTGCTATATATGCCGGGGCTGATTTCATTAAAACATCAACAGGTAAAATTCAACCAGCCGCTACAATGCAGGTAACATACACTATGCTTATGGCCATTAGAGATTATTATGATGAAACGGGCATTATGATCGGAATGAAGCCCGCAGGTGGGATTTCAAATTCCAAATTGGCTTTGCATAATTTGGTCATGGTTAAGGAACTGCTTGGAGATGATTGGCTTACGAATAAGTGGTTCCGATTTGGAGCAAGTAGTTTAGCAAATGACGTTCTGATGCAAATATTAAAAACAGATACGGGTAAATATCAATCATCTGATTACTTTACAATTGATTAAAATATGACATCGAAAAATAAAAACTGGGAATATTCACCATCTCTTGAGGGTACCGGACACATCAAACTCAAAAAGAAGTATGATTTATTTATTAACGGAAAATGGGTTAAATCATCTTCAAAAAAATATTTTAAAACGATCAACCCCAATGATGAAAAATTAATAGCAGAAATTTCTCATGCAAATCAAAAGGATGTTGATTTGGCGGTGAATTCGGCTCGTAAAGCATATGACACGGTTTGGTCAAAGATGCCAGCCAACGAGCGAGGTAAATACATTTATCGGATTGCACGAATCATGCAAGAAAGGGCAAAGGAATTGGCTGTCATCGAATCTTTGGATTCGGGTAAACCTATTAGAGAGGCAAGAGATATTGATATTCCTCTGGCATGCAATCACTTTTTTTACTATGCAGGATGGGCCGACAAATTGGATTATGCATTTCCAAATAGAAAAACAAAACCTTTGGGTGTTGCTGGTCAAATTATTCCCTGGAATTTCCCATTATTAATGGCTGCATGGAAGATCGCTCCAGCTCTTGCTGCAGGAAACACTGTAGTCTTGAAGCCTGCGGAAACCACCTCGTTAACAGCGCTTAAATTGGCTGAAATCATTGAAGAATCAGGGCTTCCGGCTGGGGTTGTGAATATAATTACAGGACATGGAGATACAGGAGCATCAATAGTAAATCATCCTGATATCAATAAAATTGCTTTTACAGGTTCGACAGGTGTAGGTAAAATTATACAAAAAGCCATTGCGGGTACTGATAAGAAAGCGACCTTGGAACTTGGCGGAAAATCAGCAAATATTATTTTTGATGATGCCCCATTAGATCAAGCCATTGAAGGGATAGTAAATGGTATTTTCTTCAATCAAGGTCATGTGTGCTGTGCAGGGTCTAGATTATTTGTTCAAGAAAACATTGCAGATAAAGTGATTCGCAAATTAAAACACCGTATGAAATCACTGGTTGTTGGTAATCCCTTGGATAAAAACACGGACGTAGGGGCCATTAATTCAAAAGAACAACTACAGATTATCAATAAGTATATTAAACTCGGCAAAAAGGAAGGTGCAGAAATATATCAAAGTGAATGTTCCATTCCTAAAAAAGGTTTTTTCTGTCCACCTACGATTTTTACTAATGTTGCTCAGTCTAGCATTATTGTACAAGAAGAAATTTTTGGACCCGTATTAACGATTCAAACTTTTAGAACGGTTGATGAGGTCATACAAAAAGCCAATAATACACCTTTCGGATTAGCTGCAGGTGTATGGACAGATAAAGGATCTCGAATTTTTAATTTGACCACTAAGTTAAAAGCAGGCGTTGTTTGGGCCAATACATACAATAAATTTGATCCAGCGTCTCCATTTGGGGGGTATAAAGAGAGTGGTTTTGGTAGAGAAGGTGGCATGCATGGGTTATCGGCATATCTTAAATTAAGCTGAATATGAAAAGAGTGGAAATTTTGAAAACGTATAAAATATATTCTGGTGGTAAATTCCCTAGAACAGAGTCAGGTCGATATTATCTGGCCTTAGATAAAAAAGGCAATCCGATTGCAAATATGTGTATGGGGTCAAGAAAAGACATACGCAATGCAGTTGTTTCTGCCCGAAAGGCCCTTGGCGCATGGTCTGGAAAAACAGCATTCAATAGAAGTCAAATTCTCTACAGAATTGCTGAAGTTTTAGAGGGGAGGAAATCACAGTTTGTTGAGGAATTGATTCTTCAGGGAAGTCAAAAAAATATTGCAATTAAAGAGGTTGAGGATTCAATTGATAGAATTGTTTACTATGCAGGTTGGTGTGATAAGTTTTGTCAGATTGGTAGCTCTGTAAATCCAGTAAGCTCATCTCATTTTAATTTTTCAACTTACGAGCCTGTTGGGGTGGTAGGACTTATTGCTCCTCAAGATTCATCTTTACTCGGTCTTGTATCATTACTGATGCCTATTATTGCTGGCGGGAATACTTGCGTGGTCTTGGCCAATGAATCCTTACCATTATGTTCTATTACGTTTTCGGAGGTCCTTCATGCATCTGATGTGCCGGGAGGTGCAGTGAATATTATAACGGGGCATATTTCTGAGCTTATAAAACCTTTGTCTACTCATATGGATGTAAATGCCCTTGCATTTTCAGGATTAAACGAACTCAAAAAAGAAATTGATCTTTTTAGCGTGGAAAATTTAAAGAGGGTTCGATCGTATGATTTGAATTGGAAAAACACAGATACACAAGGCCTGCATTACATAACAGATTTTCAAGAAGTTAAAACGACTTGGCACCCTATAGAAAATATTGGTGGTGCAACAAGTACCTATTAGATAAATGGGCTTTCTTTTACAGGGATAATCCATTTTTGTCTTAAATCCCCCAATGAATCAATGTTTGGATTAAAAAGATTTTCTTCTTTATGACTTACTAGGTCATGAAATGAAATCATAGTTGGTTTTCCATTTTTTAAAATAAGCATGTTTAGTCTATTGAAAAAATCAACACCAAATCGGAGTCCAATAGACTTGACAAAATTAACAGAGCTGTCAATTGAGCATCCTGAAGCGGCCTCAGTTTTTTCGTCAACCGCTAAAATCAAAAACCTGTTCAAGATAAGGGTTCCTGATGCGTTTAAATTTTTTTGATGTGCTTTCCATGAAGAAACAAATGAATCGACCTCAGTCAATATAATTTCAGACTCTTCCTGGGTAAATAAGCGATCTGATAAATAGATCCAAACCCTTGAGTGTTCGGGTAGTGTTTTGAAAATATTTTTATAATTCTGCTGCATTTGCAATTAATTCAGCTACGTCTAAAACCTTAATTTTGTCCTCTTTTTCGAAGTTTTTTACTCCATCGGTCATCATTGTATTACAAAAAGGGCAGCCTGTTGCAATGTAATGTGCGGCCGTTTCCAACGCATCTTCAGTTCGTTCAATATTTATTTCTTTGTTTCCTTTTTCAGCTTCTTTAAACATTTGAGCACCACCAGCACCACAACATAAACCTTTTGATTTACACCTTTTCATCTCTACGAGCTCCGCATCTAATTTTTCAATAAGTTTTCGAGGAGCTTCGTAAACATCATTAGCCCGACCTAGATAACACGGGTCATGAAAGGTTATTTTTTTCCCTTTAAAGGTTTCGTTTTTTTCGAGTGACAGTTTCCCTTGATTAATTAAATCTTGAATGAGTTGGGTGTGATGAATAACCTCATAATTCCCTCCAAGTTCTGGGTATTCATTTTTTAAAGTGTTAAAACAATGCGGACAAGCTGTTACAATTTTTTTTACTTCATAGCCATTCAATATTTGAATATTCATCATGGCCTGCATTTGATAGGTAAACTCATTACCAGCTCTTTTTGCGGGGTCGCCCGAACAACTTTCTTCAGTCCCTAAAACTGCGAAAGAAACATTACAATGATTTAATATTTTAACAACGGCTTTTGTGATTTTTTTGGCTCGATCATCAAAACTTCCTGAGCAGCCTACCCAAAACAAAATGTCTGGAGACTCTCCTTTTGCGATCATTTCAGCCATAGTTGGTACCTGCAAACTCATTTTTTATTTTTTAAAGACTTGAATACTAGCACTTTTTTCGATGAGATTGGTGAATTTACCTTCATATCTAGTTGCTCGTACAATGTGATTATCTATCCAATGGTAATTTCCTCCTCTGGGTTTACCCATTAGTAATCCATGATATTTAAAACCATTTTTATTTAACCAATTTTCAGTGACTTCTCGATGGGATTCGATTCTGGAAGTGAAAAAAGTGATAATATGACCTTCCTCGTACCAGTGGTTAATGGTTTCAAGGGCGTCATCGAACAATGCTGCTGTTTCCATTCGTTCGGGTTGTTCATTGGGTATGTCGTCACAAATAGTACCATCTATGTCAATTAAATAATTTTTAACCTCATCGGGAAGAACTGGTGATATTTCTTGACCATTTTCTGATTTTTTAATTAACGATACGTTTTTCTCTTCATTCTTCATTGGCCCAATTTAATCTGTCGTTTTGTGAAAATTGCCAGGGTGCACCATTGTTTTCTATATTGGTAAGCATTCCTGTTAACTCGTTAGGTATCTTCGATTCCTCCATTACAAGAAAGCGTCTTAAGTCAATGATAATGGATAAAGGGTCTATATTCACAGGACATTCATCCACGCAGGCGTTACACGATGTACAAGCCCATAATTCTTCTTGGGTTATATAATCTCCCAATAATGATTTCCCATCATCATATTCTTTGCCATTTTTTCTTTTTCCTTCGCCAAATTCGACCAGACGGTCACGAGTATCCATCATTATTTTTCTAGGGGAAAGAAGTTTACCTGTGATATTTGCCGGGCAGGAAGAAGTACAACGCCCACATTCGGTGCAGGTGTAAGCGTCCATTAAGTTCTTCCAGGTTAAATCATTCACGTCTTTTGCTCCAAACCGAGAAGGTGGTGCTGCGTTAGGATCTACCGCATAAGGATCTGCGCTGGGATCGAGCATAAGTTTTACCTCGTTGGTAACACTCTCCATGTTCTCGAACTTCCCTTTCTTTTCCAAGTTTGAATAATAAGTGTTTGGAAAAGCCAAAAGAATGTGAAAGTGTTTGGAATAAGGCAGATAATTTAAAAATCCGATGACCATAAATAAATGCCCCCACCATCCCATGCGTTCAAGCAAGAAAAGAGACGAGTTGCTCATTGAATCGAAGAATAAAGGGCCGATAATTGAGGAGATACTAAAACCAAATGATCCTTGTATATCAGAGGCATGGGAAACACCTCTATTAAACAATACTTCGTCAGTACCATTCATTGTGAAAATACAGACCAGTAAAATGAGTTCAAAAATTAAAATAAGATTGGCATCTTTAGTTGGCCAGCCAATCATCTCTTTCATTTTTAGTCGGGGCAGTTTGAGTAAATTTCTTCTTGCTAAAAAAATAATGGTCGCGAAGAATGCTGCAACAGATAAGATTTCAATGAAGCTAATTGTGAACACATAAAACGAACCCAAAGATTCAGAAAAAACCCGATGGTTTCCGCTAAGACCATCCGCAAAGATTTCAATAAGCTCTATTTGAGTAATTACAAAAGCAACATAAAGACATAAATGTAATAACGCAGGTATTGGACGGGAAAACATTTTTTTTTGACCAAAGGCAACAAGGAGCATAGTTTTTAACCGTTCTCCTTTTTTATCATTTCGATTTAAATCGCGTCCAAGCCTAATGTTGTAACGTATTTTCCAGAGATTATAGGAAAAAAAACCAAGTCCACAAATACTTAGAAGTAAAAATAAAATGAGTTGAATATTCATTAAAAAATTAGTCTTGTATGGTATCTAATATCTTTCTTAATTTTTTCTCTTCTCTTGGGGTCAATGTAGCTCCTTTTGTTTTTGAACCCATAAGAGAGAAGTGTATGTACCTTTCAGGATGAAGCTTTAAATCAGAGACAAGATCTTGAAGTTTTTTATTGCTTTCAACAAGCTCATTGTACAAGGCATCATCATGAAGTAATTTACTCATTGATCCGCTTCCATTCTGTAATTCTTCCATAATTGTATTTAATTTCTGAATGGTCGAATTGGCATCTGTAATAACTGATTTGAAGTCTGCAGAAACCAAATCGTCAGTTATCTTTTTAGTGTTTCCAATAATTTCTGACACTTGTTCGTTGCTTTTCTTAAGATTTGCAGTGATGTTCTCAACATTAGACATGATTCGTGCAAATTGTATTTTCTCTTGGGCAACAAACTCTCCAATTTCCTCTGCAGCATCTCCCAGTTGGTTAATGGTCTGTTTTACCCTACTGAAGCTTCCCTCAATTTCAGATGTAGCAGTAGAATCCCAAAATGCAGACAAAGAATTTACCATATTATCTACAGAAATCATCATGCTCTGAAGTTTTTGGGCTATAGGGTCTGCGTATTCCTTGACTTGATAAGCGATGTCTTGACTTGATTTTACCCCAGGTATTTCAGAGCCTACGTCGTAAATATTTTTGTTGTTTGGATTTGTTTTAAGAACAAGGCCCTTTGAGAAAAAGTCCGGAGAACCTATTTCCACGGTACTTCCTCTGGCAATCTTTATATTTTTGTTTTGAATGTTGAAACTTACCTTTACACGTCGGTTTGGAGCGTTTTGAGGTAGGATTTCAATATCGGTTACTTTACCAACAATTACTCCATTCAAGGTCACGTCAGAAGCGACCATCAGTTGATTGGTGTTTTCAAAATAGGAGTGATACGTGTCGTCTCCCCCAAAAAAACTGGAGCCTTTAAGGAAATTGATGCCTAACACCAACAAAGCAATTGAAAATGTAGCAATTACACCTGCCTTTATTTCTTTTTGAAATTTCAAATCTTAATTTTCTACTAATTTAATAGCTTTTTCAATACCAATTCGCTCTCCATCCAAGAAAGCCACAACAAATGCACCATTAAAGCCCATATTTCTCATTTTTATCTTGTGATTTTTAGCCAAATCTAGATTTTGCCCAAAATTTCCTGCACAGTATTTATAAAGACCACTTTGAAAATATTTATAAATGTCTTTTTCATTTTTGAATCTACTTGACTGAGATGGTAGGTTTTTGGTAGAGCTTATGATCTGAACTCTAAAAATTAATCCAGAATTTTCTTTCTCTACTTTATCAATGTTATCAGTAATCTCGGAATCAGTATTGGTTTCTTTGTCCATTTCTTCAGGCTCTCCTTTTGTTTCACTGATATCTGAATCGGTGCCTTCTATTTTGTTTTTATACTTTACAAAAGCATCAAACATCGCATTTGCCATTTTATTTTGACCCAAATCCTTTCCTATAAAGTTTTCTTCTTTTGGATTGGTTAAAAAGCCAGTTTCTACTAAAACAGAGGGCATTGTGGTTCTATATAATACTACGAAACCAGCCTGCTTAACACCTCTGTCATGCCTCCCCAATTTTTTAAACTCTCTCTGTATATTTTGGGCAAATAAAATGGCATGGTCTAAGAAAACAGATAGCTGTAAACGTTTTGCTATAATGGCATCTGCAGAGATGTTGAAATTTTCATATTGAGCACCTCCATCATTTTCAAGCTTTATGATTGAGTTTTCTCTTGATGCTACTTTTTGTTGAGCATCAGTTCGGTGCAAGCCTAAAACATATGTTTCTGTTCCATAAGCTGCAGGCGAGGCTGCATTTGCATGAATACAAATAAATAAATCGGCTTTTGCTTTGTTTGCAATATTGGCTCTTTCTGCGAGTTCGACAAAAACATCCGTATCCCTTGTGTAAATAACTTTAACGCTTGGATATTTCTTTTTTATTAATTCGCCTAATTTCAAGGCCATAGATAAACAAACATGTTTTTCTTTTGAATACTTTCCATGACATCCAGGATCTTTTCCTCCATGTCCAGCGTCGATTACTATAGTTTGAACTGCATTCTGTCCAAATAGAGAATTGGTATTATTTGTAAAAAGTAAAACCAGAACAATTAAAAGAGATGTTCTTACGTTTACACAATACATTGTGAAAATTGGTAGCTTTGTCTTTACATTCTGCATACAAACAAATTTAGTTCACTCCTATTGAGCAAACTTCATTCCATACTATATTTTATACTCTTTGTTTTGTTAATAATACAGAATTCCTTCACGGTTACCTGTCAAGTTGATACTCGGGACACCCTTTATGTAAATGATTCTGACTTTAATGATATCATAAACTATTCGGCACGTGATTCAATATACACAGACGTGAAAAACAAGTTGGTCTTCTTGTATGGGGGCGCTGAAGTTAAGATGGGGGATATATTGCTAACTGCTGGTTTTATAGAAATAGACTTAAATAAGAATGAATTAAGTGCAAAGTTTATCTTGGATTCAATTGGAAACCCTGTTGAATTCCCAGAGTTTAAAGATGGACAACAAGAAATGGTTTGTCAAGAGATGCGTTATAATCTCAAAACCAAAAAAGGATTTATTCAAGAACTCAACTTAAAAGAGGATGAGTTTTATTTTCAGATGGAAACGGCTAAAAAACATTCAAATGATGAAATTCATTTATTGAAAGGCAAGCTCACTACCTGTGATCAAAAAGAACCACATTATCATTTTCAGCTATCGAAAGGGGTAATTGTTCCTGAGGAGAGGGTAGCTACTGGGCCTATGAATTTATGGATAAATGGAATTCCAACCCCTTTAGGTTTGCCATTTGCATTGATACCAAATCAAAAGGAACGAACCCATGGTTTACTTTTTCCTGAAATGGTGCCGATATCAGCTTATGGTTTCGGTTTTCAAAATCTCGGCTATTATTTCCCTATCAATGAAAACTTTCAAACATCTGTTTATGCGAACCTATACAGTAGGGGGAGTTGGGGGATAAGAAATGATTTAGATTATGCAAAAAGATATGCATACACAGGAAGATTGTCGCTTGGGTTTCAGCAATTCCGAACTGGTTTTCCGGAGAATCAAAGTCAAAATAAGGCAACAGTTATTTGGTCTCATAGAAAAGCGCCTAAATCTAACCCGAGTTGGGCTTTTTCATCAAATGTTAATTTTATTTCCGATAATCAATCTAAAAACAACCTTGACCCCATTAATCCAAGCTATTTTAATAATTCGTTCAACTCGGATATTAATTTAAATAAGAGCTTTCCAGGAAAACCCATCAATATGGGTATGAAAATTTCATTAAGACAAAATTCTTTAGCGGAGAGTATTTCATTAGTAAGTCCAATATTGACTGCAAATGTCACACGTGTTTTCCCTTTTAAAAAATTCATAAAGAGATCAAATAATGAATTTAAAAAGATGATAGAGCGTCTCGGGTTTTCCTATAATTTTGATGGTCAGAACAGGTCAAATTTTTCGGATTCGTTACTAAGTCAGGGCGATTTTTCGCGTATTTCTGATCAGTTCATGTATGGTATGAAACAGTCCATGACCATTCAAACTACCGGAGGATTATTTAACAATATTGTTAAAATAACACCGAGTGCTTTCTATGCAAGTAAATTGAATTTTCAAGAAATATCTAAGTCTTATAATTCGATTGATAATAACACTCAAATAGACACTCTTAAAAAGGCCTCTTTGTCTCATGAGTTTAATTTAAATGTCAATGCCACAACAATGCTTTATTCTTACTTTGACTTTATTGGTAGGAAAAAGGCCAAAATGAGGCATATTATGACTCCAACTATTGGTTATCGTTATGTACCAATACTTAATCCATTGATTTCCGTAGATGCTGGAGTAAATCAATCAACGATTACATATTCCAAATTTGAGAGGAGTCTTTATAATGTTTCTAATACTTCAGAGTCCTCTTTCTTGACCTTTGCAATCAACAATACATTGGAACTCAAATTTAAATCAGATGAGGATACGGTTACTGGTTTTAAAAAGGTCAGGCTTTTAGATCAATTTTCAATTGTGGGTAATTATAATTTTAAAAAAGACTCAATGAAATTGTCTAATATCAATTTAAATATGAGGGTAAGCCCCAAAGACTATTTAAACTTTGTTGCTACAGCTTCATTTAGTCCATACGCCTGGGACAGCCTATCTGGAAAAACTATGGGGAATTATGCCGTTTCTAATGATCAAGGGTTAGGGCGTTTTCTAAATGTGAATTTATCAACAACCTTATTGTTGGCTCCAAAAAAATCGAGAGAAAAGATAGAGGAGGAGAAGGCAAAAAGAAACGATGTATGGAATGCAGATTTTAATTATTTTGCTCTTCATCCAGAGGAGATTGTTTTCTTTGATATTCCTTGGAAGATGAGTATGTCTCACATATACTCTATTCAGGCCAATCAGAATGTTTCTATAAATAGTCCGGAACCATTAATTTTTATTCAATCATTGAGTGTTAGAGGAGATGTGAGTTTTACAAAACGATGGAATCTATCAGGAAATATTAATTTAAACATTATGGATAGGAGCGTGACAAACGCCAATTTTTCTTTAAATAGGAATATGCATTGCTGGGCGCTATCATTTTATTGGACACCAATAGGGGGGAACAAAAGCTTCTTGTTGAGTATCAGAAACACCTCTTCTATTTTTAGAGATGCCAAGATAGAATTCAGAAAACCTCCTTCGTTTTTATAAAGGAATTAAGGAGTGCTATACCTATTTAATCCTCGTACAATAATATTTTTGGTCCAACTACCATACTAACCCTACTGATTCTTCTTTCAGGACTGTTTGCTTTAAGTTCGCTTTCATCCAAGTTAGGGGGTGTTGCTTCTCCTCGACCTTTTATATCAACATCAATTAATAATTCTTGACCAAAATCATATTCGTTAACCTGCTCTAGTATTTCATTTGCTACAGATTCAGCTCGCAATTTCGAGAGTTGAAGGTTTTTTTGTTCATCTCCTTGAGCATCAGCATAACCGTTTACAATAATCATTAAGCGGTAAACAGAATCTTTAAATATGTTCACATTATGGTTTTCAAGGTAGTCATCCCAGTTTTTAATGTCTGTTTTAATGGATTTGATCAGTTTGGATATTTCTTTTTTACCATTATTGTTTAATTCTGAGCTGCCTATGTTGAAACTGATGTCTCCTCCAATTTTTTTAACTTCCTTGTTAGCTTCAATCATTTTTGTCAAAGGCTCAATGTAATTTTGCATTAAATCATTAAGCTCGGCAGCTAATTTTAGCGTTTTTTCATGCCCATTGAAAGAGTATGGGGATGTTGAGTTTAATTCCTTGATAATTTTTTCAGTTCTTTCATAGATTTTTTGAAGTGCCATCTCGATTTCTCCAACTCTTTCGGTAGTATCAATTTTATTCATCTCTACCTGCTCGGCCTCTAGAATTCTTTTTGCTTCATCGGCTTTTTCGAGAGCTAAAAAATGCTCTTTTTCTCGTTCAGCTCTATTTTTGTTTAAATTATTAACTCCCTTTTCTCCCTTTTCTCCTTTGTATGTAGTGCTTTCAAAAATGGGCTTCCTTAATGTATTATTGGATGCGCATCCAAACATTAGAATACTTAAAATAGAACAAGTGAATATAAATAAGGGAATTCTCATGAGGTTTTTTTGTGAAAATAAGGATAGTTAAGCTTTAAATAAGTGTACAAGATAAATGTTATTAATACACCAATGTGTAACAAGTTTTAAAGCTATACGGGATCTGAAATACAGTTAATTAGTGAGTTTTTTTTTGATGCGAATTGATGTCAGTTTTTCTAAAGGAATGGAGCTGGATAAAATTATTTGTTCCCTCAGGCCAGAAGAAAAATAATTTAAATAATGTGTCCCTAAAAAAATTGAATTCTCGTACCTGAGATCAATCCCATTTGCTTTTTCATATTCATCAGGTCTAAATCGGAGATTTTTACCGTTAAGGGAAATTTGATTGACAATGCCAAATAATTTTGAATTACCCAGATGCTTCAGGTTATAGTATGAATTGAATGGTGTTTTTCTTGCGCTTAGTTTTCCATTATTTAAAAAGTAAATAAAATCTGACAATCCAAGAACATCTTGTCCGTCATGAGAAACAATGATGATCGACATGTTTTCTTCATCTCTTAATTTCAATATATGATTAAATAATTTGGCCCTAAGCTGAGAATCTAAATTTGAAAAGGGCTCATCTAAAAGTAGGATATCTGGCTTTAAAGCAATGGCTCTTGCAATGGATAATCTTTGTTGTTCACCTCCTGATGCATGTATGGCTTTTATATTAGAAATATCAGTAAGCTTAAGAAGCTTCATTAGTTTTTTAAGCCTTTTGTTTTTTTCGATTTCACCAAGTGATATCAGTGCTTCGCGTATGTTTTCTTCTACGGTATGATGTGGGTCTAAATTGTAGTCTTGTGAAACTATTTTTATTGTTTCATATCCTGGAACCAAAAGCTCTATTGGATTTTGAAGTTTATTGCCATTTAAAAAGACCTCTCCATTATTCGGTGTTAGGTGACCTGCTAAAACATTTAATAATGAAGACTTACCAGCGCCACTTCTACCAACCAAACCCATGATTTGACCTTTTTTTATTTTAAAGCTTATGTTTTTTAATACTGGCGCATCAAATTTTAAGGAAATGTTTTTGACTTCAAGCATTTATTTTTCAGGGTCTTCGAAATCATCGATTGTATTCTCCTGAAAAGAAGTTGGAAGCATTTCTGGGAATAGTTTTGAAATCATTGGTAATAATAATGCACCACCAGGAAGAAGAAATATGGCGAGCGATGGTATTGTTTTAAGAATGTCATAAAATTGTTTTTTCATCAATTCCTTTTCATCATTTGATAAGTCTTTTACTGTTGACTTACTCAACAAATCCATGAACTCCTTACTTTCTTTAAGCTCACTTACGATTTTCTCTTTATTCCTTCCAAGTATTCGTGTCCATTTACTTTGAATATTCTTGTAAAAAACTGAAAGTGATTTGTCCTGATTAATAATCGAAAGGTTCGATCTGTTTTTAAGGATAAATGTCCTGCTAAACAATGAAGCTTCCTCAACTTCTGAAGGATTCAGATTGAGATGTTTGCCAATTTCTCGCAGCTTACGTTCTTCATCAGGTTTGACTTGATGCGTGCCGTAATTCAAATAAACACATAACTCAAATATGAACTTGCGGTGCAACAAGTTTGAAGGATATTTTATCTCAATGTTTTGGTCAAGGGTATTTCTGATGTATGCTTCTAATTGCTGTTTTATATCCTCATCTAGATTACTGGATTGAAGTAAATACATGAGTAAACGCATTTCTTTTTCTTCAATTACACCATCAATTTGAGCAGACTTTGTCATGTGAAAAAGCACATTGAAAACAATGTTTTCATGGAGGGCTTTGGCATCAAAATGGTCTTCTTTTAAGAAAGTTGAATAAAGTAAAACGTCAACAAAAACAAGTCCGTTTGAGCTTTGATTTAGCCAATAACGACCATCACCGATTTTGGATTTTAACTTTACACGTTCATTAATTATCTTTTCGATTTTAATATTTTTGTTTTGATCAAAAGTCAAATTCCAAAGACTTATTTTACTCCCGTAATGTTCATAAAATAAGGCAAGTGACGTAATGAAACTTTCATAGACATCATCTTCATTAGAATGGTAGTAATTATAGGTGAAAAACAGGTTTTCAAAAAGAAGGAGTTTAAGTTTTTCTTCACTGGTAAGATGTGAAACATATTTTTCAGGACTGTATAAATTTGATACAGGATAGCCGTATAATAAACCAGTTTGATTAAATATGTAATGCAAGCAGTCCTCTAAGGAATGAGATTTGAATTTAAACCCAATATTAAGTTCCCCCTGCTGATGCAGGTGAAAGAAAAATGAAATCCAATTTTTCGACCCTGGAGAAATTCTGTTCTTATCTAATTGCATACCTAAGTGCCAGGCCTCCTCCCCATGCAAATCTTACATTTGGTGTAAAGAAAATGAAAGGACCAGTATCAAGTGAGCAATTGATTGGAACTTCTTCAAAAGTGTATTCTATACCTAAAACACCATTTATACCTGTATGTAAAAATGCTCTGTCATCAAGATTATTGGTGAATCCAATCAAGGCTCCACCTCCATAATACCATGAAAAACCACTTTCTAAAGCGCTATTAATTTCATAATCTAGCATTACAAATGCACCTGAGCCTCCCTCATTTGTGAAGCCGCCTAAACTGGCTTCAAGAGCCGTATTTGTGCTGATAAAATGTTTTGCGTTTATTGTCCCATATCCAGGATATCCGCCCTTAATGCCAATTGCAGTAGCGTAATTTTGTCCAAAAGACCAGATAGAAATGAATAGAATGAATATTGTTAAGATTAGCTTCATGTTTTTTTTAAATTTCTTCAAATTTAGATTTTACCTGCAAGTGTGCATGCTTTAGTTTGGGTAAAAAATACACTGCCATCTGTTGAAAAAGCTTCAAAAAGCATGACGTAAACCCCAATACTCGCTTTAACCCCCTCATTTGTAGTTCCATCCCATGAGAAAGAGCCCGTTGTTCCTAATAATTCGTTGCTAAAAAGATTTTTAATAATTCTGCCCTTATCGTCATAAATAGAAACTTGTCCTAAAAGACCTTCCTTATTGAGATCGTATGTTACTTGTAAGACATCTTCAAATCCGTCATTGTCAGGAGAAAAAACATTGTTAGTAAAGCTATATTCGCCGCTGTAAACAGCAGGAATGTATTGAGAGTTGACACGCCCTGGAGTACCAAACCCTATATTTTCTGCAGCAGAGTGCCAATTGAAAGCGTCATCAGATGGGCCATTAGGGTCGATGCGTTCTAATGATACTCCATCCGTGTCATCCAAAAGAGAAAAGTGCCAATCCGAATTGTATGGGACTTTGTCAATTAAATTAAATCCATTCATTAAATAGATGCTACTTGAGTCATTAGAATAGGTAGGTAGGTCGCTAATTAAGAACTTTCCACTGACGCTTGATGGATAATTTTCAATGATAAAGCTAGAATCTTCTCCAATAACGACGTAGTCTCCTGGTTGAAGCACATAATGATCATTAATCATGTCAAAATTGTCAATAGTGTCATTGTCGAAATTGGCAAATTGCCAATTCAACAGATCAATGTATTTTTCTGAATTATTGAAAAGCTCAACCCAGTCTTTACCATCATTATATGGATTACTAACAAATTCGTTGATCACGAGGTCTCCGGATGTCCCAATTTCTGTCATCGCAAAGGTGGAAAACATTTCATTGGAATTTAGCCAGCAATCTTGAGCATTTTGAACGCTTATTGAATATAAGGTTCCTGTTTCGATGTTTTCATTGAATTCAATAATCATACTTTGAGCAGGTGAGCTCGCCACATATATGTTTTGAATGGTTAAGCCCGGAGCGGTAAAAATTGAGGCGTTAACAAGTGAAGAAGAATCCATGCCTTCACTGAAATAGATTTCTAGAAAGTTTGGGGGTAATGCGACCAATTGAATGATAAATGGCGCGTCTTCGTCAGGTGTGTTATCATAAACTGAGTTTTCAAGACCGGGAGACCCTCCCGTAGAAGAAATAGATGCAATCCAATTGCTGATATCAGAGCAAGGGTCATTTGGGTTAATGATTTCTAGAGCGTATCCTCCTGATTTTTTAATGTCGTCTTTGTACCAATCATCAGTATATGAAACCATGTCAATTTGTATTCCATTTGGGTCAATCAGAACTACGTCGTCACCTGCATTATTTAAGCTGGGAAAACTAGTTACCGGAAAGGTTGAAACCAAAAAAGAGTCTACATCTGATGTAGATACTAAAACAGCATAGCTGTTGGGTAGCATCCATCCCGAACCAACAGTCCCGCTCGATGAAGCATCATTTAATTTCCAATTACTTAGATCAAATATTTTATCACTACCGTTATAAATTTCTACATATTCTACATCTGGTAGTCCAATGATTGGAGAAGGGTCCGCAAAAATCTCAGAAATAATTACATCTCCGGGAGAAGGAGTTTCACCAATAAGAAATTCAAAGTTTAGTGATTGCGAACCCGAAGCATTACCTGAATTGTCTTCAATATTGTTTGAGGAAATTGTGTATAAACTTCCGTTTTGAAGGGGTGAAACCAATGATATGTGTATCAAGGAGGGATTACTTACATCCAGAACGGCAGTGCTGATAGCCAAAGCAGGTTGAATTTCATAATTAGAGGTGTTTTCAGCAGATATACTTTCAAGCTCTTCATCAAAAAGCAAGTCGATAGATGTTGGATTAATAACATTTACTTCTTGCATGACTGGCGGTTCGGTATCGACAATTTGATTGCCAATGTATATATCATCATAATAAAACTTAGTGGAGTTGCTAGATGTGTAGGTGTCAAGGAAGCCAAAATGACTACCCGTCAATGAACTCGCATCCGTTGCACTATTTTGAAAGGTGTAATTGTCTTGACCTGAGAAATCGGCATACATGGCCCATTCCCCGATATCACTTCTGATTACTTTTATACTGACTTCAAAGCTTGAAGCGATTTGTCCATCGGATCCAGAGCATAGCAATGTTGATGTGCCTGCTTCAATTTTAAACAAACGTAAGGCATCAGTAGAGCCTGATTCGCCCAACTGAATATAATAACCATTTTGAGTGCTGGTTAAGTCAGCATTATCAGAGGTGAGATAAATTCGACCATTATTTCCTGATGATGGCGAAAACCCTTGTTTGGTCCAGATTCGCCATTCTTGATTATCTAATGAAGTTAAATTATGTGCAACACTTAAGTATGAAGTGGATGCGATGGAATTGTTCAGTTGAACTTCTTGGTTCGAATTGACTACAAAATCACCTACAGAACCATTCCAGGACGGATTATTCAAAAAGTCATCATCAGAGAAATCGTCTGTCACTTGTGAAAAAGCAAATGAACAAAATAATAGAAAAAGAGTAAGTAATTTCTTGTGCATATATTGACCTGAACTCAAATATATTAATTTTACAATCATCTTTTCTTGATTTAAAGGTATATTAATTAAATATTCAAAAATGAAAGTCGCAGTAGTGGGCGTCACCGGGATGGTGGGGCAGATTGTTTTAAGGGTTTTGGAGGAAAATGGCCTTTCAATCACGAAACTTATTCCCGTAGCTTCTTCAAAATCAATTGGTAAGTCAATAGAATATTACGGGCAGAAATTAACTGTCGTTGGTATGGAAGAAGCTTTATTAGAGCAGCCGAATCTTGCTATCTTTTCTGCAGGAGGAGCAACCTCTCTTGAGTGGGCACCTAAATTTGCAGCTTGTGGAACAACCGTTATTGATAATTCATCCGCATGGAGAATGGATCCTTCAAAAAAACTTATTGTCCCAGAAATAAATGGTCATTTATTGGATAAAAGCGACAAAATCATACCCAATCCTAATTGTAGCACAATTCAATTGGTTTTGGTTCTAAAACCATTGCATGATAAATACGGTGTGAAGCGAGTTGTTGTATCGACTTATCAATCCATTACGGGTACAGGGGTGAAAGCTGTTAAACAGATGGAAAATGAGCGAAGTAACACGAAGGGAGAAATGGCTTATCCATATGAGATCGATAAAAATTGTATCCCTCAATGTGATGTTTTCATGGACAATGGTTACACCAAAGAAGAAATGAAATTAACGAATGAGACCAAAAAAATATTGGATTCAACTATTGATGTCACAGCAACGGCGGTAAGAGTGCCAGTTGTAGGTGGGCATTCGGAAGCAGTAAATATTGAATTCGAAACAGAATTTGAAATTGACGAGGTGAAAAAGCTCCTTTCAGACATGCCAGGTTTAACTCTTTCTGATAATCCCTTGAATAATGAATATCCTATGCCCATCACTGCGGAAGGTAAAAATGATGTATTCGTAGGGAGAATTCGTAGAGATGAATCTCAGGAAAAATCGTTAAACCTATGGATTGTAGCTGATAACTTAAGAAAAGGAGCCGCCACCAATGCGGTGCAGATTGCAGCTTATGTTGCTCAGTTGTAATGAACTTAAATCTATATAGTTGATGCTATTCTATTCTTTTATATTCCTCCATTAGAATTTCATAGGCATCTTTTTTAACATAACGTGAACGCATCCAGGCATAGAAAATAATTAACCGTGGATCTCTAAATGTTTTTTCTTTATTTAGGTCTATTTTCTTTTCAAATTCTGACAACACCTTTTGATCTGCTTCATACGGATTTTTAATATAGGTCTTTATGGTGTCAATAAAATGCTTGACCATTCCATATTGCTCCGCTTCTAGCATGTTTTTGTGTTTGACTTCAATTCCATGCATGATCTTAAGACTATACTCTGTATTACCCAAAGAGGTTTGTACAATGGCGAATATCATTTCTTTTCGAATCAACCATTCCCTTCCCATTTCTTTTTGATAATACTTATCCGGTTCAGACATAAAGTTGAGAATTTTGGTCGCCTTTGAGTAGTCTCCTACAATGATATAATATCCAGAAAGGTTAAGGGATAGGTTAAGATTTTCTTGGATTGTGATTTTATTGATTTCGTTAGCCAGAAAATGCTCTGTTTCTTCTATGGCATTTGTGATTTTATAGTCAAATACGTTTATAAAACTTGATATGGCCATTCGTTTACCCATGAAGTTTAACCGAACCGTATCGCTTCGGTGCATCAGGCTTTCTAATTTGTCCAGATGAAAAATCGATTTTGTAAAATTCCTAGTATTTAGAAAAGTGTAGGACATGATGTATTCTATTTGAGCATAGGTATTAATGTACATCAAATCATCAAATGACTCATTTGAAAAATCATGGTAATATTTTTGAACTACCTCTGCAAATATTTTGAATTTTCGATTCAGAATGTATTCTGCCCTAATCATTTCGATTACTTTCAGATGGATGGTTGGGTTATTATATTCACTTTTAATATTTTGGTACTGCGCTAAGGCATCCTTAATAATGGAATTAGGTGATTCAACGTTTCCTTGAGCGATTTTTTGTTTGAGGTCATTTTTGATTTGAATAAAATAGAGCTGAAATTCATCGATTTGCGATTGTTTGTGCTGAAGATCCAACATTTTCTTTTTTATTTCAGGAAATAGTTCTTGATTGAAATAAGGAAGCATTGATAGTTTTAGGCGTTGTATTTTTAAATTGAGTTCAATGTTATTTGATTTTTCTGCATTTTTCTCTTCTTTAATTATTAAGTCCCATGCCACCTGATATTTTTTTCTTTCAATGAAATATAAAATCATGAGAATAATCCCTTCTCGTTTATTTTCTTTTCTTTCTGAAATAGATTTTTTTAAGATTAAGAAATTGGTTAACTCTTTACTTAATCTTTTTCTAATGGCATGGTAATTTGGACTTCCCAAATAGCTGCTTTTATTTTTTTTACTCCCATTATATGCTGCGAACAAGTCCCTAAAAATTTCCAAATCTTTTCTATTTGTACCAGGTCGTTTCCTGGTTAAAAAAGATTCAAACTCTTTTTTGTCATTTTCTGATAGTGTCAGTGTGATTTCTTTGATTAAATCCATTATAACTTTTACAATTCGTGAATTCCTTAATTATCTTATTATTTCGATAATGATGTGGTGATTCTAAAATTAAACAAATTATTAACATGTCTTTTTTGTTTGTGTTAAATGCTTTATTTACAACAATTTATATTGAAAATAAACTTTAAGTAATATCCTTTTTAGAAGGTATTGGTTATTCACCCGTAACGGTTTTAATCGTATGTTTGACGAGATATGAGGTTAATAATTGTTGTTTTGCTTTTTAGTTATTCGTCTTTGGCGCAAGAAAATCCGTGGAAATCAAACCAAAAAAAGGAATCTTCATCGGAATCTTTAAGTGGTCAAAATCCATGGGGATCAAATGTTGTTAAAGAAGAGACGACTTCTACTAACACAAGCAATCAGAAGTTTCCTTATAAAAGTGATGCTTTTAGATATGGTTACAACAATCACTTTTCTACTAGAGGTGTTGTGGTGCCTGCTGTATCCGTCGCCGTGCCGGTTCTAGGTATTCTGGCTTTGCCCTTAGTGCCCTTGATTACGGCTATCCCATTTAATGAAAGCGAAAAAGAAATTTCTAATAGGTATCGAAAGGAAAAACCTGAGGCTACAGATTTAGAAATATATGATGTGAAACAAGGTGTAAGGCTGAAACGTTGGCGGAATTCTGGTATTGGTACGGCAATAGGTGCCGCAGTTCAGGCAATTTTGTTGTACCTAATTATTGAACAATTTTAATAATATAAACTTAAAAAAATGAAAAAAACACTACTTATTTTAATTACGATTGCTTTTGTAAATGGCATTAATGCCCAAAGTAATTCTTCTGTCGCAGTTGCGAATCCTAATGTTGAGGGCTTGTATGCAACCCCAAGTATTTGTGCAAAAATAATAAGGTTAGAGCTTTCAAAGCTTAATAAATATTCAGTTTATGATGCTTTTGATATGGAGGAAGTCTATGCCCAAGATTCGACCTATCGTAATAATTGTCTCAGTAAATCTTGTCTAGTAGAGTTTGGAAAAAAATTGGAGACGGACTACATGATTACTGGTAGTTATGATTTACTTGCGAATAAAATAGTCATTACATTAAAAATGATTGACGTTAAGAACAATAGAATTCACAAGTCTGGTTTACGTGAGTTTACCAATCAGGAAAAAGAACTTCAGCGTATGACTGAAGTGGTGTTAAAAGAGATGTTGGGAATCCCACCAAATAAAGAGCTCGTTGATCGTTTGAAGTTTGACAATGATATCATTACGAAATCGACTGTAGGTAAAGTTAGTAATTCAGGACCTCGTGTAGGAGTTGGTTTCATGACAGGTTCTTTTTATGAATTTGCCAACCGTCCTAAGGATCAAGGTGGATTGGATATTATTCCTGCTGTGAGTATGATTGGTTATCAATTGGAGGCTCAGTACGTAGGAACCGATAATTTTTCTGCATTGGCAGAATTCATTCTTAATGTAAATGGCTTAGAACAAGGAAAGTTTATACCAACATTGTCTATATTAAATGGTTTCCGTTTTGGAGATGCGGGATGGGAATTTGCCTTTGGACCAGGGTTTACACTTACCAGAACCTCTAACGGTTTCTTTGATACTGAAGGGCATTATGGCAATGCAGGACATTATTATTCAGTAGGAAGTTGGAATAGCGACTTTTCTGATTATGTGTATGCCCATAATAATGACCCGAACAATACAGTGATGTTGTCTGACAACGACTATTCGGAAAAAGGGTACAATGCAGAAGAAACTCTTGATGAACGAGCTAGTGTTAAAGGAGCCTTTATGTTTGTTATGGCATTTGGACGAACCTTTAGAGCAGGAGCCCTAAATATTCCGGTAAACATCTTTTATTCCTCAAGAGGAGCAGGTGGAATTGCTGGAGTTAATGTTGGTTTCAATGTTACAAAGAGCAAATCAACAATCGGATCTGGTCTGTAATACTACAAAACATGATTAGAGATGAATAAATTAGTTTTACTTCTTTTATTTCCATTTTTCATCAATGCTCAGAAACCAAGCAATCATATAAAATTTCGATTTTCTAATCCTTTTATACTCGAGTTGGGATATGAAAAACCGGTTCAACAGGATAAAAGTGTATTAATCAATGTAAGATATGGACTTCACGATTTCTCTGATAATTTTGATTTTCCAAATGGGGAATCCTATGCTTTAACTATTGGATTTAGGAATTATCTGCACCCCACTAAGACCTTGAGTGCTTTTTATATTGAGGGGGAGTTAGGTGCGGGGTTAACTAAGTCTAGCGGAAGTAGATATCTTGGTACAGAAGAAGTATTATTGGTTTTTCTGTAATAGATGTGCCTGTCTATGCGAGAGGAACCGCAGAGGCAATTGTGGGTCATATTGGTATCAATTTAGGGTATCAAAAAAGATGGAACGTCTTTTCTTTAGATTTCGGTTTAGGCATGCAATATAACACACCGCTTAGAGGTGATCAATTTATACCTTTAAGTGATGGCTCAAATATTGAATTCCCAGCTTACGTAAACGGCTTTACTCCAATGGCATACTTTGGGGTTGGTTTTGCTTTTTGATATTGTAAAACGAAGAAAATGAGCAAATAATTATTCGTGTTATTTCTGTTCTAACACAAGGTCAATTTCCTTTACCAATTTATGATCTTTAGGAGTAATGGAATTGGTATCATGAGTGTAGATCTCAATACTGAGAAATTTATAGCTATAAATCTTCAAGTCAGGATGATGATTTAGCTCCTCAGCGACTAATGCAATTTTATTTAACAAGGCCAGGGCTTCTTCGAAGTCTTGGCATTTTATATTTTTAACAAGCTTTCCATTTGATTCTTTCCAATTCATATCATTAAATTAAAATTTATTCATCTTTCAAGGCCTTGTTTTAAAAAATAATTAATTTTGTGTCGTCTCTAAGGGGTGCCGAAAGGCTGAGAACACACCCATTGAACCTGTAGGATAATGCCTGCGCAGGGAAGATGACCGAGCTAATTATGAATCAATAAGAATTGGCCCCTTATTCTTGTTTAAGTTTAAAAAAATGAAAACAAGAGTTTTAACAAGTATTTTCTTTTGTGTTACAATGTCTGTATCCTATTCCCAAATGGTACTTACTGGAGCCGTAACTTCTAAAGATGGAATTCCGATTCCTTATGCAAAACTAGCAATCAACAACAATCAAAAGGTATTTGTTGCCGACGCCAGTGGCGCTTTCGTTTTAAAAAGAATTTACCCTATGAATGACCTTTTAACAGTCAAAGCAACGGGTTTTGCCTCTCAAGAAATAGACTTATCCAATATCGATTTTTCGAGCCCTTTAAGAGTTGAATTGTTCGAAAAGGTTCAAACCCTTGAGGCGGTTCAAGTTGAGGCCACGAGATCAGAATCTGCTCAAACGTCCAAGCTTCTTTCGGTAGGATCGGATCCAATTAAAAGGAGGAATTTTGGTCAAGATATGCCCGTATTGCTTGATGTTTTGCCATCAGTTGTGACAACGTCAGATGCTGGGGCAGGGGTTGGATATACCGGTATAAGGATAAGAGGGGCTGACGCTTCAAGAATTAATGTTACCATTAACGGAATTCCTGTAAACGATCCTGAATCTCATGATGTATATTGGGTAAACATGCCAGATTTAGCAGGGTCTGTTGAATCTATTTATGTACAAAACGGATTGGGTAGCTCAACAAATGGTGCTGGTGCTTTTGGCGCGAATATCAATATTAAGACCGCCGATATATCTCAAAAGGCATATGGTTCAATAGACAATTCAGTTGGTTCATTTAATACCTGGAAAAGTTCGGTAAGAGCGGGTACAGGTTTAATTGACAATAAATTCACAATGGAAATGCGCTTATCTAGAATTGTTTCTGATGGATATGTCGATCGTGCAAGCTCTAATTTGAAATCTTTTTATTTATCTGGATCTTATGCAGGTAACAATTCATTATTGAAAGCAATAATATTTAGTGGTAAAGAGCGTACGTATCAATCTTGGTATGGAACACCTGAAAGCAGAATAAATGGCGAACCCGATGCCATGAATTCCTATGCGGATCGAAATTACTTGAGCGATGAGGAAAGAGAGAACCTTCTTAATTCGGGAAGAACATATAATTATTATACATACGAAAATGAGGTTGATAACTATCAACAGGACAATTATCAACTGCATTATACAAAGAGATTTTCTCAATTTCCTCTGGTTATTAATATGGCAGGTCACTACACCAAAGGGCGGGGGTATTACGAGCAGTTTCGTAAAGAAGACGATTTATCAGATTACAACTTAAATAATGTTGTTTTGGGTTCTGATACGGTTACAACATCAGATGTTATTAGAAGGAGGTGGCTGGACAATGATTTTGTAGGGGGAGTCTATTCATTAGATTATAATTATAGAGATTTTCGATTTGTTTTAGGTGGCTCAGCGAATACATATATTGGTCGTCATTTTGGCGAATTGGTATGGGCTCGATTTGCGTCTCAAAGTAATATTTATGATGAGTATTACGACAATGATGCCCGTAAATCTGAGGTCAATACCTATTTCAAAGTCAAGTATAATAAGGGGAACTTCATACTTAACGGAGATATGCAATATAGACATGTAGCATATAATTTTATGGGGGTTGATGAGGTTTCAGGTGAAATAATTGACCTGGAACAAGATGTATTGTATGATTTTTTTAATCCTAAAATGACACTCGGATACTTCATTGATGATTCTCAAATATTGTCTGCATCATTCGGAATAGGTCATAGGGAGCCCGTTAGAAAAGATTTCCGTGAAAGCTCCGTTGAGAACCGTCCAAGTGCTGAAGTCCTAAGAGACCTTGAGCTAGGTTATATGATTAAAAATAGAAAATTCGATTTTAAAGCTACAGCATATTACATGAGCTATAAGGATCAATTGATTTTGACAGGTGAAATTAATGATGTGGGTGGATATACGAGAACAAATGTTGATGAAAGTTATCGTTTAGGCTTGGAATTACAGGGCTCATATAAACCTCAAAGGAATCTCAAATTTAGCGCAGCACTTACTTTAAGTGAGAATATAATCCCATTTTTTACCGAATTCATAGATAATTATGATGATCCAAATTTTATTCAGACTCAAAATTTATATGAAAATACGGATCTTGCTTTTTCTCCTAACTTGGTTGGAAATGTTGGAATCCTTTATTTACTCGGCCAACATTTCACTATAGATTGGATGACGAAATATGTGGGAGATCAATTTTTAGACAATACCTCTAATCAAAACCGAAAAATTAATGCCTTTACCTATTCAAATGTTGCCATTTACTATTCGCTTGAAAATAAAGTATGCAAAGAAATTTCACTTGGACTTCAGTGTAACAATATTTTTAATACGAGCTATGAAAGTAATGGATATACCTGGGGTTATATTTCAGGAGGAGAGCGGATATCAGAAAACTTTTATTATCCGCAGGCCGGCCGAAACTTTATGTTTAGGCTTCTCGTAAACATTTAGTAAATTGCAAAAAAAAAATATTTATGAAATTTCCTTTTAAGACATCTATTTCTATACTTTTTTCCTTTTCACTAGCCTATTCATCTTTTGGTCAAAGCGATGATGCCAAGCCCAGATATGAGGCGCATTGGGCAGGTGTTGATATGGGGGTAAGCATGTTGACGAATGAAGACATGGGAATGGAATTTGCTAACAATGTGTATTGGGAGAATGATATCGCTCAATCATTTTTCATTCATTTTAACATGCTAGAGTATAAAATTCCAATTTTTAAGCAGTATTTAGGGCTAACTACTGGTTTAGGGTGGCACATGAACAATTATGGATTTAAAGATGATTATGTTTTGTCCTACAACGACTCAGTTGTTACGGCAAATCAAGATTTAAATCAGGAATATGACAGAAACTATTTGTCTGTACATTATTTGTCTGTTCCATTGCTTTTGGATTTCGCAACCGAAAGATTAACAAAAAAGAGTTTTTATTTGTGTGCGGGGGTTGTTGGAAGCTTGAGAATTGGTTCTCGTACCACTTTACGTGGAAAATATGAGAATGGTGATAAATTCAATAACGTGAGGCGCGCAAAATTTAATTTGAATCCGATTGCTTTGGATGCAACAGTTCGTATGGGTTATCAATCATGGGGATTGTTTGCTACATATAGTATAACCAGTTTATACAAAAATGATAAAACGGTTGGTGTTTACCCCTTAAGATTTGGTGCCACGTTAAATATCCCATCTATAGGAAAAGATAAAAGTGACGAAGGACGATCTTTTGAAGAGTTTGAAGAAACTATAGATTCTTTATAGTATTTCGGAATTAGAGTAAATTAAATACGATACCTGCGAGGATTCCTCCCGTAAGGGGGCCCAAAATGGGAATCCATGCATAACTCCAGTTCGCATTGTTTTTTTTTCGTCTTAGAATAGCGTAAACTAGCCTTGGACCAAAATCCCTTGCTGGGTTTATGGCATAGCCCGTTGTTCCCCCAAGAGACATGCCTATTACCCAAACTAAGATGCCGACAGGAAGTGCATCCAATGCACCGATGCCGTATTGAATTTGATCTACTCCTTCGATCTGAAGGGTGGGTTTTGCAATGTAAAATATAGCAAAAACAAGAAAAAATGTGCCATAAACCTCGCTCAAAAAGTTCCTTGGTGTATTTTTAATCATGGGAGCTGTGCAAAAACACCCTCTAATGGTGTTTTCGTCACTTGTAGCCTTGAAGTGGTCGTAATACAATTGATAGTTGAGCCAGCTTCCAAACATTGCTCCTAAGGTTTGTGCCAACACGTACATGGGAACAAGAGCCCAGTCAAACTTATGTGCCATGGCTAACCCAACGCTAACCGCAGGATTTAAATGTGCACCACTTACTTCCCCTGTAATAAAAACACCAACAAATACAGCAAAACCCCAAGCAATTGTAATTAAAACCCACTTAGGATCCTTTTCCCCGGCTGTGTTTTTTAAAGATACATTCGATACGACCCCAGCACCCAAAACGATTAAAATACATGTTCCAATAAATTCTGCTATGAAAGGGCTCATAAGTGATAATTTTTCGCAAGGGCTAAAAATAATTGAATTTGTTCTTCTTCCCAATTTTCTTCAGCATTTAATTCAGAAGACATGATTCTTGCAACTTCTTGTGCAATGGAGATTGACTCTTTTGCATTTATAAGTAAGCACCTCGTTCTCCTCGACAACACATCTTCAATACTCAAGGCCATTTCATAACGAATGGCGTAAATGATTTGTGATTCTGTTATAGGTAGTAGGTCGCTAAGGGATTTATTTGAGCCCATAGACATTACCACATCTTTTTCTGAACCATAAAAATGAAAAGAATCACTCCACGAAGTATCACGTTTGTAACCGAAGATCTTTAAATTTTCCGTTTTGCTGGGTTCAATCGGTAATGATTCAGTTGATTCAACGAGGTCAAGTACATCTTTACCCATTTTGCGATACGTTGTCCATTTCCCACCCAAAAGATGATACACCCCTCTTTGACTCTTATAAATGGTATGCTTTCTTGAAAGAGATTTGGAGCTTTTGTTTTCTTTGGATATCAGTGGTCGAAGACCCGTAAATACACTTTTAACATCACTTCTTTTGGGTTTTCTAGTCATATACTTTTCGGCATTTGACAAGATGAAATCAATTTCTTGATCAGAAGCCTTGGGTTCGATAGAAATAGTATTTACTTCTGTGTCGGTTGTGCCTACAACGACTACATCATGCCAAGGAACAGCAAATAATACCCGTCCGTCACTTGTATTGGGAACCATGATTGCATTCTCTGACTTTAAAAAGCTTTTATCCAAAACAAGATGCACGCCCTGGCTTGGTTTGATTTTTAGCTTTACTTTAGGCTCATCAGCTCTCATTATTTTTTCAGCAAATACACCTGTAGCATTCACCACAATTTTTGCCTTTACCTCAAATGAAGACTGTGTGATTTGATCTGTGACTTTAATCCCAGAAACCATATTTTTTTCATAAATAAATGAATCCCATTTTAAGTAGTTAACGACTGTACCTCCATTTTCTTCAATGGTGTGAGCCAAACTGATAGCCATTCGTGCGTCGTCAAATTGGCCATCGTGATAAATGATTCCACCATTCAATTCATCTTGATTTACATTTGGTATTTTTTCAATGGTCTCTTTTTTACTTAAGAATTTTGAAGGTCCAAGACCTAATTTACCTGCCATTAAATCATAAACTTTTAATCCAATACCATAAAAAGGAGTATCCCACCAGTCGTAAGTGGGTATGATAAAGCTCATATTTCGAACCAGATGAGGTGCATTATTTAACATGACGCCTCTTTCTTTTAAGGCCTCAATTACCAACGATAGTTCACCATTTTTCAAGTACCTTACTCCACCATGGACAAGTTTGGTGCTTCTTGAAGAAGTTCCTTTTCCAAAATCAAACTCTTCTATAAGAAGAACCTTTAGATTCCTACTACAGGCGTCAAGGGCAACGCCAAGACCACTTGCACCACCGCCAATTACAATAAGATCCCACTGTTTTTCAGTCGCGATTTTCTTGATGTTTATATCACGATTCATTTGTTATTATTTTCGAAATACGTTCTTGCCAGAGTGAAATGGTTTTTTTGGATTGAATATTTTGATTCGGAACAAATTCTCTATCCTTTTCCCATAGGGATTCTATTTCTTTTCGGCTTTTCCAAAACCCGCTTGCAAGTCCTGCTAAAAAGGCAACTCCCAAGGCTGTTGTCTCTGTTGTTTTTGGTCGAATCACGTTTGTATTCAATAAGTCAGCTTGAATTTGCATTAATAAATTGTTCTTACAGGCTCCTCCGTCTACTTTAAGACCTTGATATTGAATTCCTGCATCCTTTTGCATTTCAATAATAATCTCTCGTGACCTCATTGCTATCGCTTCAAGTGCTGCTCTAGCCAAATGGCCTTTTTGAGTCCCTCTTGTAATTCCCATAATGGCTCCAAACGCATTTGGGTCCCAATAAGGTGCGCCTAATCCTGTTAACGCGGAAATAAAAGTAACGCCACCGTTACTTTCTACACTTTTAGCCAATTCTTCAATTTCTTCCGCAGATGAAATTAAATTTAAACCATCTCTTAGCCATTGAATCAGGGCTCCGCCGATAAACACACTGCCCTCAAGTGCATAGGTGGTTTCGCCATTAATTTGCCAAGCGATAGTGGTAAGCATTTTGTTTTTTGATTGAACAGGACTATTTCCCGTGTTCATTACACAAAAACAACCTGTTCCGTAGGTGTTTTTAACTTCACCCGGGTCAAAGCAAAGCTGACCAAAGAGCGCGGCTTGTTGATCGCCGGCTATTCCTGAAATCATGATTTCATCGTCCCAACTTTCTAATTGGACAACACCTATTTTTTCAGAAGATGATATTACATTCGGCAAGATTTGTTTTGGAACGTTTATAAGCTCGAGAAGCTCGTTATCCCAATCCAGTGCATGAATATTGTAAAGCATTGTTCTACTTGCATTACTCGGGTCTGTCACATGATATCGCCCATTTGAAAGCTTCCAAATAAGCCAGGTATCTATCGTGCCAAAAAGCAATTCACCAGCTTCAGCTTTTTTTCTGGTTTCAATATTTTGATTAAGAATCCATTGAATTTTAGTTCCAGAAAAATAGGCATCTAAAACAAGGCCTGTTTTATTTTGAATCGTTTGGGCATGTCCTTTCTGGTCTAAATCACTGCAAATATCAGCAGTTCTTCTGTCTTGCCAAACAATGGCATTATATATAGGAATCCCTGTTTTTTTGTTCCAAATAACGGTAGTCTCCCGTTGGTTGGTAATCCCTATTGAATCTATTTCACTTGCCTGGATATCGTTTTTTGATAGAACATCTTCAATGGCCTGTTTTTGGGAGCTCCATATTTCAAGAGGATCGTGCTCAACCCAGCCTTCTTTGGGAAAGTGTTGCTCAAATTCGTGTTGTGCTATTGCTATTTCTTGTCCATTTTTATCAAAGATAATAGCTCTAGAGCTTGTGGTTCCTGCGTCAATTGCTAGGATGTATTTTTTCATTTAATTCCGCTTGATTGATTCACAGCTCAAAGTACAAAAAAATACTTTTCAACACTTTGATTCTACAGCATTGATTTATTTATCTTTATTCAAAATAATTCTCACAGATGTACCTCATATTTGATACGGAAACTACTGGACTGCCGCGCAATTTTAAAGCACCGATAAGTGATGTTGAAAATTGGCCAAGGGTCATTCAACTCGCTTGGCAGCTGCATGATGAAGAGGGCAAGTTGGTTGAGCATCAAGATTTTTTAATTGAGCCTGAGGGTTTTAATATTCCTTATGGCTCAGAGTCCATACATGGTATTTCAACCGAATTGGCTATCCAGAAGGGACACAAATTATTAGAGGTTATAGATGCTTTTTCAGTAGCTGTAAAAAAAGCAGATTTCATTGTTGGTCATAATGTGAATTTTGATGTCAATGTGTTGGGTTGTGAATTTTTTCGGAATCAAAAAAATACAGATTGGACAGAAATCCCTGTATTAAATACTTGTACAGAAAAGACGGCAACGCTATGCCAAATTAAAGGAGGAAAGGGGGGTAAATTTAAACTTCCATCTCTGTCAGAATTACATTTAAAATTATTTGGCGAATCATTTGGTGAAGCGCATAATGCAACTGCGGATGTTGAGGCTACAACAAGATGTTTTCTTGAGCTCATTCGGTTTGGCATGTTCAATAACCAAGAACTTAATAAGGAAGACCGGTATATTTCTGATTTTAAAAAAACAAACCCAAGTCCTTTTGTTCCTATTGGTTTAAAGCATATAAATTTAAAGAAAGAAAGTGAAAAAATCCGTAGGCAACTCAAGGATCAAACGGATACAGGTCTCGAAATAGAAATAAGCGAAGATCAAATTAAAGAATTAGAGGACTTCACTTTTACGCATCTTCATAATCATTCTCAATATTCAATTTTACAATCCACTACTCAAATCTCAAATTTAATTGAGAAATGTGGAGAATTAGATATGCATGCAGTAGCTTTAACAGACACTGGTAATATGATGGCAGCATTTCATTTTGAGTCAGCTGCAAATAAATACAATCAAAAAATCAGAGCCGAGCGTGATAACGCCGAAAGGGAGAATGAGCCGTATTCCAAAAAAGAGATATTACCGATAATAGGTTGTGAATTCAATGTTTGTGTTGACATGAAGAACCATTCTCAAAAAGACAATGGGAGTAAAGTCGTTTTGTTGGCAAAAAATAAAGCGGGGTATCAGAACCTCATAAAATTGGCATCATATGCTTATACATTAGGGATGTATTACGTACCTCGTATTGATAAAGAAATTCTATTGCAATATAAATCCGACTTAATTGTATTAAGCGGAGGAGTATATGGTGAAATTCCAAATTTGGTTTTAAATGTTGGTGAGCCACAGGCTGAAAATTCCTTGTTGTGGTGGAAAGAGCATTTTGGCGCTGATTTTTATATTGAATTAAACCGATTGGGAATAGAAGTTGAGGACCGTTTGAATACCTCTCTTATTGAATTGGCTAGAAAACATAAGGTGAAATTGGTAGCGGCAAATAATTCATTTTATTTAAACAAAAAAGATGCTTCAGCACATGATGTTTTACTATGTGTAAAAGAAAATCAATTGGTAGAAACCGAGAAAGGGCGAGGTCGTGGTTTTCGTTTTGGCCTTGAAAACGATGAGTATTATTTTAAATCCTCAGAGGAAATGGTGGCTCTTTTTAAGGATGTACCACAAGCTCTTCTCAATACGAAAGAAATAGTTGAAAAGTGCGCCCCTTATCATCTTGAACGAGATGTTCTTTTACCTGAATTTGATATTCCTAAGAAATTTATAGATACAAAAGACAAAGAGGATGGGGGAAAAAGAGGAGAGAATGCCTATTTGCGTCATTTGGTTTATGAAGGAGCTAAAAAGCGTTATAAGGAGATTAATGATGAGCTCAAGGAGCGAATAGACTTCGAATTGGATACGATCAGGAATACGGGTTACCCTGGTTATTTTTTAATTGTTCAGGATTTTTGTACCGCAGCCAGAGAAATGGATGTTTCCGTAGGTCCAGGTAGAGGTTCTGCTGCGGGGTCAGTGGTAGCATACTGTACAGGAATTACAAATATTGACCCCATTAAATATGATCTTCTTTTTGAGCGATTTTTAAATCCTGATAGAATATCTATGCCGGATATTGATATTGATTTTGATGACGAGGGAAGGAGTAAAGTGATTGCATATGTTATAGATAAATATGGTTCAAATCAAGTAGCACAAATCATTACATACGGCACTATGGCAGCAAAATCCGCCGTAAGAGATACGGCAAGGGTTATGAATTTACCATTGTTTGAAGCCGATCGTATGGCCAAGCTCATACCGGATATTTCTCTAAACAAACTTTTTGATTTAGATGAGGGGCTTTTGATTGACAAATTAAAAAATCAGGAAGAAATTAAGCAAGCTCGTGAGTTAAGAAAGATCTACAACGGAAATGATTTATCGGCAAAAGTTCTTCAGAAGGCTAAGGAAATTGAGGGTTCAGTTCGTAATGTGGGTATTCATGCTTGTGGGGTAATTATCACACCAGATGATCTAACTGAATTTGTTCCTGTGGCTACTGCTAAAGGTTCTGACCTGGTGTGCACGCAATATGACAACTCTGTTGCTGAAAATGCTGGGCTTTTAAAGATGGACTTTCTTGGGTTAAAAACATTGACTTTAATTAAGGATGCCGTTAAATATATTGAACAGACCAAAGGCATAAAATTAAACCCTGAAGAGTTTCCTTTAGATGATAAGCTTACTTATGAGCTATTTCAAAAAGGAGAAACTGTCGGTATATTTCAGTACGAGTCAACAGGTATGCAAAAGTATCTTAAAGAATTGAAGCCAACAGAGTTCCCTGATCTCATTGCCATGAATGCATTGTATCGTCCTGGACCAATGGATTATATTCCTTCCTTTGTGAAAAGAAAGCATGGTGAAGAGAAAATAGTTTATGATCTAGATGATTGTGAAGAATATTTGAAAGAGACCTACGGAATTACGGTTTATCAGGAGCAAGTGATGTTACTCTCGCAAAAGATTGCTGATTTTTCCAAAGGTGAAGCCGACACCTTGCGTAAAGCTATGGGTAAAAAGGACAGAAAAGTCCTTGATAAAATGAAACCCACCTTTGATGAGAGAGCAAAGAAAAAGGGACATAAAGCGGACAAACTTGAGAAGATATGGAAAGATTGGGAAAAGTTTGCTTCCTATGCATTTAATAAATCTCACTCTACATGTTACGCTTGGATTGCATATCAAACGGCTTACCTAAAAGCAAACTACCCTGGAGAATATATGGCTTCAGTTTTAAGCAATAACATGAATGATATTAAAAAGGTGTCATTTTTCATGGAAGAGAGTAGGCGTATGGGGATTCCTGTTTTAGGTCCTGATGTAAATGAATCCAATTATACATTTACCATTAATAAGGAGGGCGCTATTCGATTTGGACTAGGCGCTGTAAAAGGCTTGGGTAGCTCGCCAATTGAAGAAATTGTTGAAACAAGAGAATCTGACAGCTTTATTTCGATTTTTGATTTTGCAAAAAGAGTAAACTTGAGATTGTGTAGCAATACCGTTTTTAAAAGCTTGGCATATGCTGGTGGGTTTGATTCATTGGACCCAACAGTGCAGAGAAGTCAATATTTTGCGGATGGAGGAGAGGGAAGTCCATTTTTCGAGAAGGTTATTAAATCCGGAAAGGATTACCAGGCAAATATGGAAGGCGGGCAGGGAGATTTATTTGGTGAAGATTCGGCCGTCCATTTACCCGATTTGGAAATACCATATTCAGAAGCTTGGTCGAGTGTATATCGTTTGAATAAAGAAAAAGAAGTACTGGGAGTGTATCTTTCAGGTCACCCTTTAGATGATTTCCGTATTGAAATTGATTCTTTTTGTAGAGGAGAAGTTCGTTCTCTCAACGAAATGGAGAAAAATAAAGGAAAGGATTTAATGATTGCTGCTGTGGTGACAGAGGGTGAGCATAGAATGACTCGAAGGGGAGATGGGTTTGGAACCTTAACTATTGAGGATTACAACGACACCTATAAACTAAACATATTCAACGAGAAATATTTGAAATTCAAGCATTTTATGGAGCCAGGTACCTTTGTAATCATAAAGGGCCGCATTGAAGATCATAAATGGGGGAAGGGTTTAGAGTTTAATGTTCATGCCATGCAGTTACTTCAGGGTTTGCGAGAGAGCAAAGCAAAAAGCCTTGATCTTAAGGTATCGTTTAAGTCAGTTAATGATCAATTGATTTCCGAACTACAGGAGGTATTGTTGAAAACAGAGAATAAAGGAAAATGTCGGGTTAATTTTATGATTTATGATAACTTAGACCAAATCCATGTAAATCTTTCTTCAAGGTCCGTATTGATAAGCCCCACTGATGAGCTATTTAAAAAGTTGGGCAGTATGAATATTGATTATAAATTGAATTAATAAAAAAAAGCGCTTTCGCGCTTTCTTTTTTAATCTTCCAATTCTTCTTGAGAAGGAATTAATATTTTTCCGCAATGCTCACAAATAATGATCTTTTTCTTTGTGACAATGTCTAATTCACGTTGAGGTGGAATTTTATTAAAGCAACCTCCGCATGAAGCATCTCTATGCCCAGTGTTTCTCTTGTTGCCATAAATCAATTCAACTACAGCCAAACCATTTTTAGAGTTGTCTCTTAATCGGTTATAGGCGAGAACCAAACGCTCTTCAATATTTTTCTTTGCTTCTTTTGAAGCTTTTAATAATTTATTTTCGTCTTTTTGAGTCGCACTAATGATAGAATCTAGTTCTGCTTTTTTGGTTGTTAAATCTGCTTTTTTAAGATTTAATCTATCTGTAGCCTCGGCTAAAATCTCTTTTTTATTATCGATTTTAATTTTCCCTTCCTTAGTCCTCTTTTCATTCAATTTGATTTCTAATTCTTGGAATTCAATTTCTTTAGACAATGATTCGAATTCACGATTATTTCGTACGTTGTTTTGACGCTCTTTATACTTTAAAATTGCTGCGTCAGACTCTTTAGATCCAATTTTTCTGTTACTGATGTCTTGATCAATTTCATTTATCTCTGATTGAATCTTACCTGTTCTGGTTTCAAGACCAACTATTTCGTCTTCAAGATCTTCTACCTCAATAGGTAATTCTCCCCTTATGATTCGGATTCGATCAATTTCAGAATCAATTTTCTGAAGGTTGAATAATCCATCAAGTTTTTCTTCAATTGAACTGTCTTTTGTTGCACTTACTTTCTTCTTCGCAGTTGAAGGGCTTTTTTTGGCAGTCGTTGTTTTTTTACTCGCTTTAGTTTCTTTTGTTGAAGTAGCTGACATATTTTAAAAATAATTTACAGGATTTGTATTTACCTCTGTTAAATGGAGGCCAAAGTTACTAAAATTTTCATTAAGAATTCTACAAATTAGATTTGTAGTGAATTGTTCACTTTCCCAATGACCAATATCTAGAATTAAAATTTCATTTTCAGCATCAAAAAATTCATGGTATTTGAAGTCTGAGGTGATAAAAACATCCGCTTTTATTCGTTTTGCATGTTCTAATAAAAAAGATCCAGAACCTCCACAAACTGCTACTTTCGAAATCTTTTTTTCTCTAAAAGAAGTATGACGAATTGTCTTGAGATTAAAATTTAATTTTAGTTGATTTAAAAATTCAATTTCAGTCATTTCTTTTGGCAATTCGCCAATCATCCCTGAACCAAATTCTTTATTATTATTTTCGATAGCAATAATGTCATATGCAACTTGCTCATATGGATGAACGATATGCATGGCATTCACAATTTCGCGAAGATCTGTGTTTCTTACAAGGTACTCAGCTCGGATTTCGTTAACGAATGCTCTTTTTCCTTTCTTCCCAATAACAGGTTTGGCTTGTTCGTTTGCCTTAAAAGTCCCCTCTCCTTTTGCTCTGAAGCTACACTCTGTATAATCGCCAATCCCTCCAGCGCCCTTAGTGAATAGGGCCTTGTCCAAGGCGTCAATATGCTCAGAGGGCACATAAACAACCAATTTTGAAAGCGTGTTGGATTTTGGTAATAATATTTCAGGACTTTCAATGCCGATTCTGTTCATTAATTCTTTATTTACCCCGTCGCAGTGGTTGTCCAAATTGGTGTGAAGTGCATATAAGGCGATGTCGTTTTTAATGCATTTTTCCAAAACACGGCTGTTCATGGATTTAAGATTTATTTTTTTTAATCCTTGAAAAATTACGGGATGGTGAGAAACAATAAGATTGCATTTTTTTTCAATAGCTTCTTCAACAATTTTATCAGTAACATCTAGACAAACAAGAACACCTTTCAATTTATTATGAAGATGACCATAGGTTAGTCCACAGTTGTCGTAGCTCTCTTGTAAATCAAGGGGAAATTTGTTTTCAATAAATTCAATGATATCTTTAATGTGCATGATTAAAATTGATAGCTAATGGCAAGATTGAACCCAATAGCAAATGATTTATGAATATAATCTTCAAATTCTTTATAGGTGTTATTTAATTGCTTTCTATATAATGCACTGAGTTGCACCCCCAAATGATCGTTCATGTGATAATGAGCCCCAATATTACCCTGAAATGAAATAATAAACGAGTTACAATTGTCTTGAATACTGATTTCATCAGTATTACTAGAGCCGACATCATTTGTCCATTGAGATTTTTGCAGGTAAGAATTAAATATGGCTGGAGAAACTCCAATTGCACCAAATATGGAGATTTTACTACCGTATTCAATTGAAAGTTGAACGGGCATACCAATATATTTAAAAGATGTTTGATAGGAGAATGTGCTGTCAGTTGTAGGCGAATTCCAATTGTACGATTCTCCATTTTGTTGAAAAGACAAACCGCCGTTTATTTTGAATATTCGAAATACGGGTATTTCAATGCGCAAAGAATATCCAGTCATCCATCTTGGTATCTCATATTCTCTTTCTCCTAGTGGAGTGGATAAAAATGTTGTGTTTGATGAAAGCTCTCGAAAACTACTGTGGTAATCTACCCCAAAAGATAGCGCATTTTGTTGGTTGAATGAAAATCTTGACTGGTTTTTTGAATCATTGATTAATTGAGCGTTTGATGTAAAGCAATTAAGAAAAACGGCACAAAAAAATAATATTCTTAACATAATTTCAAAAATACAAAATACAAATCTGAATGAAGCATAGGTGATTTTTATTTAACTGTTAGAAACTCAAAAAGGGGCTCGGACGAGCCCCTTTAAGATAAAAATCCTTGTGGAAATAAGAAGAGAATTTGTTTTTTCTAATCGCTTATTGATGTATTATATCCACTACAGGATTGCTAGACTATTAACTATGCCTCAAAAATAATTGAATAATTGGATTAAGAATCAGCTCAAACATATAATATATGAACATATAAGGTTTATTACTTGCACCCGTCTACGTATATTCTGAAAACAGACTACGTGTTTATACGTAGGTCATTTGTTTTGACTAGTGCTGGAAAGTAAACATAGCCGAAAAGTAATGGGTTGAAAACATGATATTGACACTTGACCAATGACCCATCGGCTAGTTCACACCAAAATTTATTCATGTCCATATTTACGAGTTCACCGAATTCATTTCTTTGGGTGTCTTCTGATTGAATTCGGAACATTTTTAGGCGTGTAGTCTTTTGTTTTATATCATTACCTTCTTTTAAAATCAATTCAGCGAATGGTTGTGTCTTTTTTAAAGAGTCGCATTGAGCTTTCGTTAGTTCGTAATTCGCACCATCGTAGTGGATTTTTTTATAATTGTGTATGTATCTGTACATATTTGCTGTATCCACATAAGCAAGCTTTTGATTGAACTGACTTACATTAAAAGAGGAGCCATTCTTTTTGATTTTGAATGACCTGGTACTGTCATCGTGATTGATGATTTTTACCTCAAGTAATTTCTCCATTGGAACTGCAAATATATTGGTACACATCCATTGGCGATGGTCTGCAAAGAAATTAGGTTCAATGATTCCGTTGACACCTTTTATCTCCATCATTACGGGATCTGCACTTTTCCCAAATTCTTTTGAGTCAAGCAGCATGATTTGGCCATAATGATCAGGCGAAGGGGGGCCAATATACCATGTCTTGTACCATTTGTTATTCACATAATACTCTACTTTGGTATGAGACGTAGACATGAGGTTTTTGTAGGTCTGATGTGATTTTTTAGGTAAATAGCCTTTGAATTCTATGTTTTTCGCTACATCCAAAATATTATGAACCATTCCTTGCGTAATACAAGTACCATTAGCATCAGTCCATACTTTATTACTTCTTTTCAGCTCTATAGATACAGAATTAGGCTCCGTAATTCTAATCATAGTGATCGCACTAGTGTCGGCGACGGCAAAGTCAATAAGCTCTCCAGCTGGGTTTTTTTGATCGTTAATGATATAGTAGGTATACCATGCCAGTCCAACTACGGATAGCAAGCTAAATAAGAGTATAAAAACTTGTTTTAATTTCATTAAGCTATTATTTGGTAAATCTAATTCGTCTGATTACACCAATAACGATTCCCGTTATCAGTATAATTGATATAGGTATGACTAGATTAATTAACTTGTAATAATTAGCGTGTTTACTCACTTTTTCTTTATCTATTTCTCGAACATCAATCTGTTTACTGCGGATTTCAAGCATGTATTTATTCCCCATCATGTAATCGACAATGTTGAGGAAGAAATCTTGATTTCCAATCATGCGATTTACATTTAAAGAAACGTCGTCTGAGTTCATTTTTAATTCGTTAAAACCCTTAAAGTCGGGTTTGGGCCCGTTTCTAGTTTGCGTTAATCGGTAGCTATTTTTCATGAATTCGCCATTTCCACTAACAAATATTTTGGATGGGTTTTTACTGCTCTTAAGTTTTTGAGCATTGGGATTTGTTGTATCTTTTATGGATACTCGATTGTAAGAATAAGAATTGAATTTCCCTTCTGCTAATGCTGCGATGCAAAGCTCGTTGTCTTTATTTTTTATATTACTATTAAGCTTAGGGTTATTTTCATCAAAGTTAAAAGACATGTTCAATTCAACAATTGGTGCTAGCCCGGAATGATTGGAATTTGTGGAACTTGTAAGTATTGGTTTTACATTTTTATTAGTGAATTCTATTTGATTTACAAATTCCATTGCGACAGGTTCAATATTCTTAGCAATTGGATGAGAGGTATTAGTGGAAAGCATTTGATAGTACCATTTCAATCTTGATTCTTTAAACCGAATGTCATACTTAGGAATAGAATTGACATCCATGATAAGGTTGTCATTAATTTTGAATCCATAATCAAAAAGCATATGCTCAAGCCTTAAGTTTTTTCTGCTAGAATGGGTATAACCTTGTGCGAATAAGGTGTCTTTATTGATTTCAAGTGTATTCATAAAACACATTAAATCACCACCCTTCATTACAAACTGATCAATGGTGAAAAGATCAGCTTCAGAAAAAGGCGTTTTAGGATCAGCAATGATTATGGCGTCGTAATCATCTAGAGCTTTGATATAACCATCTATAGTGACATTTTCGATGAAATAATAAGGCGCAATTAACGATTTGGCAATTCTGGTTTCGTAATCATTTAACTCCCCATGTCCCTGTAAAAATGCAATTTTTTTTCTTTCAATAGTGGTAAGCCTTCTCAAGGCAGAGACAAGATTGTACTCCAAATTATTAAGACCATTTTCGACTACATCTGGCATTTGATTCAGCAAGAAAGGTCTGTCAGGAGAGGTCCCTGGTAAGAGTTGAACCACAGTTTCTACGGGCATTCCATTTTTTGCAAAAGAAAGAACGGCCCCAGGCCAAAGCATCATCTTGGTCTCTTTGGCATTTTTTGTGTACTTGACCTCCATCGGCAAAACTCCTTTGCCCTTATTGTATAGCTTATCAAAAAGAATTTCTTTGTCTTTTTCAGAACCAGTATTGGGATTAATAAAGGTGTATTCTATGCGATCACCAACAGTGTTTTTAAAGTCTTTTAATTTCTCCTCTAAACCATTTTTAAATGACCTTAATTCAGATGGAAGTTCACCGTCTAGGTATATTTTTATGCTAATTCGATTGTCAAACTTTTTAACTTTATTAAGAAATTTTTCAGTACCAGGCGAGAGAGAGTAACGCTGGTCTTCTGTCATGTCAAAACGAAAGGAAGTGTAATGTCCAATGACATTGATAAGTACAATAAATACAAGTATTAAGCCTAAGATCAGCCAGCGATAAACATTGAATTTTGAAAAAACAGACTTCATCTTTTCAAGGTTTTAATTACGGTTGTAGCCAAGCTTAAAAACAACAAAATCACCGAAAGAAAGTAAATAATGTCTTCACTCACAATAACACCTTTTGTAATAGAATCATAATGAAAAGCTAGACTAAAATATTTAACGATATAATCCAGATCACCAAGCTGTCCAAAATCGCCTAACAGATTTAATCCATCAAAAAGAAACCAGCATAAAAACATGGCTACAATAAAAGCAATGATTTGACTGCTTGTAATTGTCGAAGCAAAGATGCCAATGGCTACAAAAACACTACCCAAAAGAATGAGACCGATATACGAGGTAAGTGTTGCGCCCCCGTCAATAATTCCTATTGGCTTACCCAAGAAATACATCGAAATGTAATAAGTTATTGTCGGTGCTATAGCAATAACAAGTAAAGTAACTCCTGCTAAATATTTGGCCATTAAAATCCCCAAGTCAGAAATAGGTCGAGTAAATAATAGCTCAATTGTACCCGTTCTTTTTTCTTCTGCAAATGATTTCATCGTAATTGCGGGGATGAGAATTAGAAAAATGATGGGTGCAAGATTAAAAAATGGAACCATGTCTGCCTCTGAACCTTCGAGTAAATTCGTGTTGTATGAAAGAATCCAGTGAAATAATCCGGATGAGATTAAAAATATCAAGATAAACACGTAACCGATTGTCGAACTTAAAAAACTACTTAATTCTTTTAAATAAAGGGCGCGCATATATTGTTATCAGTTCTCAAAAATAGCATTTTTACAATGAAGCTGGAAATAAAATTATCAAGTTTCAATTGTTGATTTCTCAAAGTTATTTTAATGACTTTTCTATTGTGTCAAATCCATCGAAATAAATATCATGACTCCATGCTTCAGGGCGGTCGCTAAAATGAATTTTAATGTTGTTCCATAGGTTAGAAAATACTTGAGATGACCTGTAATTATTAAGAGCCGACTCATCATCCCAATGACTATAGGTCATGATGATGTTTTTATCTTTTGTATCCTGAAGTAACTTCATTCCTTGACATCCAGGAAAATTCACAATCTTACTTCTGTTTTTGTTAAATTCATTGAAGAAAATATCTAGTGAATCTTCTTTGAAAGTTAGTTTAACAATTCTAATGAGCATTAAAACAATGTTTTAAGTGAGCCTTTTGGGTTAAATTCAATTTTCACCAAATCTCTCGTTTTCACCCCAAACAACTTGTCGGCTCCGCCAGTTGTTGTAGTTGCACCTCTATTCACGGCTATTTCAAGAAAGTCATTTTCATTGAAAATCGCTACTTTTTCACCTGCTTGAACTTGGTTATAAGTTTCGGAAATGACATCAATGAAATAATCATTGTGAAATCTGATGGTAAATGGTGCATCCTCAGGGTAACGTTCAAAGTCTTGCCTCGTGATATTTGTAATGAGGTTTCCAAATGAATCTACATGAATGACAACCCCTCTAATAATAAATTCTTCAATCAGGGCCTTTGGTATGAATGCTTTCTTGTAAGATTGAACGGCATCCGCAAAAGTTTTAATGTCATCCCCATTTTGTATTTTTTCCGCAATTTTAACAAAGCAGTTTTTCATTGGGAATTTAATTTCCTCAATGTTATCGGAATTAATATTGTATCTCCAAAGCTCTTGAGGTTTGTTTTCATCTAAGAAAGCTCCAAAAAAACCGTTATCATTAGAAATGAAATATTGATTTTTAAATTTCATTATTGTCGGATAGCTTGCAATGAACTTTCGATCATCTGAAAAAGCTGGGGGAACAATCATTGGCTCACTATCGACGCCAATGAGATGAATTGTCCCATCAGGAAAATCTTGATAGCAGCATCGAAGCTGAAAAGCAGCATTTGCAACATCAAAAGCTTCTATAGAGTGAGAAATGTCTATTATTTTGAATTCTGGATTAATCTTGAACAAAGCTCCTTTAATGGAAGCGACATAATAATCCTGGCTTCCTGTATCAGATATTAATGTGATGATTTGCATTAGGATTCCGAATTCATTTATAATTTTACCAAAAGTAATGATTTACAATAATTAGAGCCTTACTATCAATTAAATTAAATGAATGACGGGTCCACGAAAAATTCTTATTAAACATACCAATCCGGTTGATTTTTTTGGAGTGAATAACTCTAATTTGAAATATATTAAATCTTTCTATCCAAAATTAAAAATCACATCGCGGGGAAATACACTCTCAATCACGGGAGAAGATGAGGTAATTGACTTGTTCGAAAAAAAAATAGATTTGCTTTTGAAGCATTTGAATAAATACGATTCTTTATCAGAAAACAACATAGACAATTTGATGCTTGATGAGGGGGAGAGTCTTGTTAATACAGAAAAGGCTTCAGATGTTATTTTATTTGGTAATGGTGGAACAAAAATAAGGGCGAGAACAGTTAATCAAAAAAAAATGGTAAAGGCCATTTCGAATCATGATATGGTTTTCGCTGTTGGTCCTGCAGGAACAGGCAAGACCTATACCGCTGTTGCATTAGCTGTAAGAGCATTAAAAGAAAAACAAATAAAACGCATTGTGTTAACCCGGCCAGCAGTTGAGGCAGGTGAAAACCTAGGATTCTTACCAGGTGATTTAAAAGACAAACTTGATCCGTATCTAATGCCTTTATATGATGCCTTAAGAGAAATGATTCCTCCTGAAAAACTTTCTGAAATGATTCAATATGGCGTAATTGAAATTGCCCCATTGGCATTTATGAGAGGTCGAACTTTAGATAAGGCTTTTGTGATTTTAGATGAAGCACAGAATACCACCAAGATGCAAATGAAAATGTTTTTGACCAGAATGGGTGTAACCGCAAAATTTATAATTACCGGAGATATGACTCAAGTTGATTTACCAAGTAGGCAAAAATCCGGATTGGCTTCAGCCTTAGATTCCTTAAAGGACATTAATGATATTGGAATTATCCGACTTGGACAGAATGATGTCATAAGGAATAAACTCGTGAAAAAAATCATTTCTGCATTTGATAATAATGAAGACAAATAATTACAGACCATAGCTCATGAATGCATTAACAACATCAAATATTATTTTCCCAGGACAAAAATCAGTTTATCATGGTAAGGTTCGTGATGTTCATCATTTGGATAATCATCTATTGGTTATGGTGGCTTCAGATCGAATTTCTGCCTTTGATCATATATTGCCCAAGGGTATACCCTATAAAGGTCAGGTGCTGAATCAGGTAGCGACCATGTTTTTGAAAGCGACTTCAGATATCGTACCAAATTGGTTGATAGATACACCAGACCCAAACGTGGCCGTTGGATATGCTTGTGAACCTATTAGGGTAGAAATGGTGATTCGAGGGTATCTCGCAGGACACTCTGCAAGGGAGTATCAAAAGGGGAAGCGAATATTGTGTGGGGTTGTAATGCCCGAAGGAATGAAAGAGAATGATAAATTCCCGGAACCCATAATAACACCTGCGACCAAGGCCGATGAGGGGCATGATGAAGATATTTCCAGAGAGGACATTCTTTCTCAAGGCATAGTTCCTGAAGATATATACTTGCAATTAGAAGACATTACACGAAGACTATTTGAAAGGGGTACTGAAATGGCAGCGGAAAGAGGCTTAATTTTGGTAGATACCAAGTATGAATTTGGCTTGTTGGACGGAAAAGTAATTTTGATTGACGAAATTCATACACCAGATTCCTCAAGATACTTTTATATTGATGGTTATCAGGACAGGCAAGATAAAGGACTTGTTCAACGCCAACTCTCGAAAGAATTTGTTCGACAATGGTTGATTGAAAATGGTTTTCAAGGTCTTGATGGACAGGAAATGCCAAATATGCCTGATTCATTTGTTCAAATAATTTCAGAGCGTTATATTGAGCTTTATGAAAAGATTACAGGCCTGGATTTCATAAAGTCCGATACCAGTGATATTAATAAAAGAATAGAAAAAAATGTAGGTGATTACCTAAACTAGATATTAAAAAAACATATACAATGTCAGTACATAAAAATGTTAAAAAAGTAACGACGCATACACTTCAAGAGATGAAAAGTGATGGGGAGAAGATCTCTATGCTTACAGGGTATGATTTTTCGATGGCTCGAATTATTGATGAGGCAGGAATTGATGTGATATTAGTGGGAGATTCGGCATCAAATGTAATGGCAGGACACGAAACCACATTACCAATAACTTTGGACCAAATGATCTATCATGCATCTTCAGTTGTAAGAGCTGTAAATCGATCTTTGGTTGTCGTTGATATGCCGTTTGGTTCATACCAGGGAAATTCTTTAGAGGCATTGTCAAGTGCCATTAAAATCATGAAAGAATCCGGTGGACACGCCATTAAAATGGAAGGAGGGCAAGAGATTCTCGAATCAACACAACGCATATTAACGGCTGGAATACCGGTTATGGGGCATCTGGGATTGACACCTCAATCTATATATAAATTTGGAACATATGTTGTTCGAGCCAAAGAAGAAGAAGAAGCCAATCGTCTTATTGCTGATGCCAGAGCATTAGAAGAAGCGGGTTGTTTTGCTATCGTTCTTGAAAAGATACCTGCAGAATTGGCTAAAAAGGTAGCAACCATGTTAACCATACCTGTTATCGGAATAGGAGCAGGAGGTGGGGTCGACGGTCAGGTTCTGGTCGTTCATGATATGTTGGGAATTAATAATGAATTCAATCCTAGATTTTTGAGGAAATACAATAACCTTCATGAGCAAATGCTTAATTCATTTCAAGCTTATATTCAAGATGTGCGAAGTGGAGATTTCCCAAATGAAAATGAAAAATACTAAATGAAGCTCATTCTCTTCGGGATTTTCTTTCTTCTTCTTTCTTGCGGAACAAAACCCGATGATAGTCAAATTAAAGACTCAGAGAACTTATGTAAATACAGTAAATGGCTCCGGATTTCAGAAACAAAAGATTTGGTTCGTATTGAAATAACTAATCCGGATGATCCATCTCAAATAGTCAAACTGAAGCTTCCTAATTTCAAATCATCTAAGAGCAAATCGCAAACTTATGATGTAGAGCACCCCATTCAAAGAATCGCTGTGTTATCAAGTACGCATATTGGTATGCTTGGAGAGTTAAATTTAATTGAGCGCATTGTCGCTGTTGCAGATCTTAAATATGTGTTCAATACAAAACTCAAAAACAAAGGTGCAATAGAACTTGGTGAAGAGCAATTGATTTCTGCTGAAAAAATAATCAGCTCAGGTGCGGAGGTGGTTATTTATAGTGGTTTTTCTAATGAGTTTCCAAAACAGAATTTATTACATAAAATAGGCATAAAAACAATTCCCAATTATGATTGGAGAGAAGTCCATCCTTTAGGTCGGGCAGAGTGGATCTTACTGTTTGGATATCTTACGGGACATGCTGAGGAGGCCAAGAATAAATTCAATCAAATCTGCACAAATTATGATAACATCAAGGATAAGGTTCAAGGGAATAAAGCAATTCAAACCTTATCTGGAAATATGACTGGAGATTTTTGGTACGCTCCTGCAGGAGAAAGTTATCATGCTCAGCTTTTTGATGATGCAGGTCTTTTGTATGTATTTTCTAATGAAAAAGGTACGGGAAGTCTATCATTGTCCTTTGAAAAAATCCTAGGAATTACTGACAATGTCGATTTGTGGTTAAACCCTGGGTTTAAAAATAAAACTCAAATACTCAAAACTCATCCCAAATCAAGGTTATTGAAACCGTTAAAGCTAAGTTCTGTATTTTGTTATTCTCATGACACCAATAAATATTGGGAGCTTTCTGCATGTCGTCCAGATTTAATCTTGTCTGATTATGCAGAACTCAAAAAAGGAATTCAGATGGAATCGAATAATTTATTTTTTTATAAAAGGGTTCAATGATAGGGGTAAGGTCACATGCTGTTCTTTTGCTTGCTGTTTTGGCAGGTATTTTAGTGCTTTCGTTCTTCGGTTTACTGTCGGGAGATATTCCTACAGAATTTAGCGACCTATATCCTGCATTGTTAGACTATTCTAGTCAAGATTTAAACCAAGTAATTATTCGTGAAATACGATTGCCAAGAATTATGATGGCGATTATTTCAGGTGCAGGGCTCTCAGTAGCAGGCATGCTTATGCAAACCTTGTTTCAAAATCCTTTGGCCGGGCCTTATGTTTTAGGAATCAATTCAGGTTCAAGTTTAATGGTAGCATTAGGTGTTCTTTCGGGGGTAGGTTTTTTTAATTCTGAGCTTGGTTTAATTGGCTCTGCTCTTCTTGGGGCATTTGTATTTGGGTTATTTATATTATTTACAGCATCTTTTCTCAGAAATCAAATAGGTTTACTTCTTTTTGGGGTGATGCTCGGGAGTTTTGTTTCTGCGATCATAACGATTCTTGAGGCAGGATCACAGGCTGAAGCTTTAAAATCTTTTGCATTGTGGTCTATGGGTTCCCTAAACAACGTTACTGTAGAGCAAATCCCTATGATTTTCTCAGTGTTCATAATAACTTGTTTTCTTACTTTTTTTATCATCAAGCCATTAAATATTTTAGTTCTTGGCGAGGAAGAATGTCGTCTAATGGGATATGACATTAAAAAAATCAGAATTCTCATCGTTTTTATAACCGCATTATTTACGGGGCTAATAACTGCTTTTTGTGGACCGATTGCTTTTGTTGGACTGGCTGTACCCAATCTTACAAGAATGTTATTTAAGACTCAGAATCACATGCTTCTACTTATAGCAAATTTGTTATTCGGTGCATTTTTCCTCCTTACCTGTGACATTACAATTCAGCTTTTTAGCGATATATTGCTTATTCCTATAAATGCATTAACCTCTCTTATTGGAGCACCATTTGTGATTTACATTTTAATTCGGAAGCTGAGATGATTACATTAAAGAATGTCGTAATTGGATTTGATAAAGACTTGTTTGCAGCTGATCGTGTAGGTTTTCAAAAAGGTGAAGTCCATGTGCTTACCGGAAAAAATGGTATTGGTAAATCTGCCTTTCTCCGTACATTATCTGGTTTGCTTAAACCCATTCAAGGTGAAATATCGCTGGATGACAAGGCTCTTGATAAATATTCTGACAGAGAGCTTTCGACCAATATTTCATTTGTTCCTTCAAGTCAAAAAGGCGTTTCTTTTTTAAGTGTGGATGCTTATATGATGTTGGGCAGATCAAATTTCACGAATATGTTTGGTAATGCTTCTGAAGAAGATTTAAAAGCGATAGAAAAAGCCAAATCTATATTTGGAATTACTCATTTGTCACATAAATACACCGATCAGCTCAGCTCAGGAGAGCTTCAGCTTTGTGCTATAGCAAAAGCTTATGTACAAGAAACCGATTATATTCTATTAGACGAGCCAACGGCTCATTTGGACTATCAGAATAAGAAAAGAGTTTATGAGTTATTAAAACAAATCAGTATTGATCAAAATAAAGGAATAATTATTTCTACACACGACCTGGATCTGGCCTTTAAATTTCCTTTTAACTTTTACCTAATAAAAGAATCAGATTTAAAGCTTCATGTAATTGAAGGATTTAATGACATCGAAAACGAATTTAATTCTTAAGCGAGGTATTGGTTCATTTTATCGAGTGCTCTGTATTGTATTGCTTCAGCAATATGATTTTGCTGGATGTCTTTTTTTGAATCCATATCGGCAATCGTTCGTGCTACTTTTAATATACGATCATAGGCTCTGGCAGATAAATTTAATCTATTCATAGCCAACTCGAGGAGTTCTAAAGAGTCTTTAGATAATTTACAGAATGTATTTATTTCTACTTTATTCATATTGGCGTTATTACGATTTTTCTTCTTTTTATAAAATCGAATACTCTGTGTTTCTCTCACTGAACGTACTCTTTCTCTTATCTTTTTACTGCTTTCTTGTTCTGCTTCGCTAGTAAGTTCGGTGAATGACACCGGTGCTAGTTCAATATGTAAATCAATTCGATCTAAAAGTGGTCCGGATATTTTAGCAAGATACTTTTGTACCTGATAGCTACTACACGAGCACTTTTTTTTAGGATGATTTAAATAACCGCAAGGGCAGGGATTCATGGCGGCTAAAAGCATGAAGTTTGCAGGGTATTCTATCGAAAAATTAGCTCTAGAAATATTCACAATTTTGTCTTCCATCGGTTGCCGCATTACTTCGAGTGCATTTCTTTTGTATTCAGGCAACTCATCTAGAAAAAGAACCCCATTGTGTGCCAGTGAAATCTCACCTGGTTTAGGAACGCCTCCACCACCAACAAGGGCAACATCTGATATGGTATGATGAGGTTTTCTGAAAGGTCTTTGACGAATGAGATCACCTTCAAAATTCACCTTTTGGGACACACTATACAACGAAGTAGTTTCCAATGCCTCATTAATATTTAATGGCGGAAGGATGTCAGGCATTCTTTTCGCCATCATTGATTTTCCAGCTCCTGGCGGACCTATTAGAATTAAATTATGACCTCCTGCTGCTGAAATCTCAAAAGCTCTTTTGACCTGATACTGCCCTTGAACATCTTTAAAGTCAAGATTAGAATTGGGTTTAATTATTTTAGGTTGTATTGGTGGCGTTTCGGGTTTTTTATTTTGATTAAAAAAATGAATAACATCTTTTATATTTGTAGCAGGAACGATCTCAATATTTTCAACAAGACAGGCTTCATGGTAATTTTGTTGAGGGACAATAATGCCTTGAAACCCTTCCTTTTTAGCTTGCATTACTCTTGGTAATACACCTTTGCAATATTGTAAAGACCCATCTAAAGATAGCTCTCCTATCATAAGGTATTTATTCAAATTCTCATGATTTATCTGTTTGCTTACTGACAATATGCCAACTGCAATTGGAAGATCAAATACAGTTCCCTCCTTTTTAATATCGGCGGGTGCCATATTGATTGTTATTTCTCGACCAGGAAATTTTAGTCCATTGTTTTTAAAGGCAGATTTTATTCTTTGATGACTTTCTTTTACTGCGTTATCAGGAAGACCAACTAAATAAAAGTTCACTCCGCTTCCTAGGTTAACTTCAATGGTGATGGTGGTTGATTTGATCCCAAATAGGGTGCTTGAATAGGTTTTTACTAACATGTATATTTTATTGATATACTTTAAGTTAGTTACGATTAGTCAAAGAAAAAACTTGACTTTGGCAGGTATTATAGTTATCTTCTATATTAGGTCTAATGGTAGTTAGAGATGTTAAAATCTTGAATTGATATGGTATAGTTACCATCATAACCACTTTGTCCAACCTGCCCAGGACTGCCATTCCATCCTTGTTTTGCAGCTTGCTGTCCATTAAGCGGTGTTCCGGGTTCACCTGCATTTCCTGCAGCCCCTGCTAGACCATAATACCCTCCTTTAGCTTCAAAGACAATTTGGTTCTGCATTCCAGAGCAATTCGAATGAAGGAATATTTTTAGAGATCCACCATTCCCACCGTTACCGGCATCACCACCATCACCACCATTCCCAGCATCACCAGGTCTTTTGGTTTTATCTCCTTTTATTTCACCGTCTTTTCCATTTCCGCCATTTCCACCATTCCCACCACTTCCACCTCTACCACCGGAAAGATTAAATTGAACACGGTTACCATTGGTCATTTTATATCTAAAAATGTCGTTGGAATTATTTTCTTGAATATGAAAGTAGGTATAAGTATTATCCTTCCAAACGTGACCTGTAAAATCTTCAACAGATGTTCCATTTGTGCCGTGGGTTCCTGATTCACCATTCTTTCCATCTCTAAAAAGAAGCGGAGTACCTCTGTTTTTTTGATTCTCACCGCTCGACCCATCAATTCCACGATATATTATACCTAAAGGACCCTGAAAATTCATTTTAATGGAATCAACTTTAACGAAATCTTCTCCTTTGTTAGAATATTTAAGTGTCATAAAGCACATATCGTCATTAAATGAATTCGACTTTTTAATGATGATATAAGACCCCGAAGTTCCTTTTTTACTCAAATCATATGATGAGAATGAAAGTTCAGCGTTTTTTCGCATCTCATATTGCTTTCCGTCATATGTTTGTAGCATAATTTCACCCTCGAATTCAGAACCATGATTCAGGTCTTGATTTGGGCTGTATGCGAACCAAATATCTTCAATTTGAGAAATCTTGATGTTTTTCATTCTTGAACAGCTGGATAAGGATATAAAAAGTGTCAACCAAAATAAATATTTCATAATATGAGTAGTTTCTTGTAAGTTAAAAAAATAGGATTAATTGAATACAATCCGTTTGACGGTTTTTGCAATAATACTTAAATCGTGGCTTAAGGTAGGCTGGCTAAGATATTTTTGATTGATCATAATCTTATGCGGCATAACCTCTTCGATATATGTTTTTTTCGGATCGTCGGATTGAGCTAAAACCTCATTTTCGTTGAAATATTCAAGTGATGCATAATCTGTAATTCCTGGCTTTACTTCTAATATCTTTCTTTGCTTTTCTGTATACAGGTCAACAAATTCTTTTACCTCTGGCCTGGGTCCAACAACACTCATGCTTCCAAAAAGGACATTTATGAACTGTGGAAACTCATCTAGCTTATATTTTCGAATAAAAACACCAATTTTTGTGATTCTAGAATCTTTCATTCCAACAGTAAGAGATCCTGATTGATCTGAATTTGTTCTCATAGAACGAAATTTAAAAAGCATAAACGGTATACCGTTTTTACCTATTCTTTCTTGTCTGTAGAAAACACCTCCAGGAGATGAAAGTATAAGAATGGCGATTATAATCCCGAATGGCAGAAAAAAAGCCAATACCAGAAGGGAAAAAATAATATCAAATGCTCGTTTCATTATTTATTTCCTTAAAACCATTTCAACGGATGAAATTACAGCTTCAATCACCAGGCTTACCTGATGGTCATTAAGATTGTAATATACTGGCAAGGTTATTTCCGTTTGATATTTCTTGTGGGCAACGGGGTATTCACTTATACGATACCTTAAATTTTTATATGCAGTGAGTAGTGGTAAAGGTTGAAAATGAACATTGACAGAAACATTCTTGTCAAATATATACTGAATGATGGTGTCTCGTTGTTCTTCTGTAATGTCTTTTATGCGAAGTAAGTATAGATGATGACTCGATGTTTTATGTTTACTGATATGCGGCGGTAGAATAGCCCAATTCTTATTATTAAAGGCTTTATCGTATAAAGAAAAGATTGCTTCTCTTCTTTCTAAATTCTCATCATACCTATCCAACTCAACTAAGCCAATGGCAGCTTGTATGTCAGTCATGTTGCATTTATAACCAGGAATGAGAACATCGTACTTCCAGGCTCCTTTTTTTGTTTTTGCCAAAGCATCTTTTGATTGTCCATGGAGGGTTATGGTAACAAATTCTTTATACAATTCGTCATGATTGAATCCTTCAGGTAAATTAAAACAAACGGCGCCACCTTCGGCTGTTGTGAGGTTTTTTACGGCATGAAATGAAAAACATGTGATATCAGCCAAGCTTCCTGATCGTTTGCCTTGGTATTCGGCTCCAAAGCTATGAGCAGCATCCGAAGCAATCAATATTCGACCTAATTGTTTTTGTTTGTCATTGGAAGGATTAAAGCTTTGTTGATGTTTTTTAGCAATTGCAAAAATCTCATCGTAATCACATGGGTATCCTGATACATCAACAGGCATAATGACTTTTGTTTTGGAAGTAATAGCGTTCTCAATTTTATCTAGAGCAATATTAAAGTCGTCTTCACTAATATCAACCATAACGGCTTTTGCTCCGGTGTGCAGCACAACATTTGCACTTGCGCAATAGGTGTATACAGGAATGATCACCTCATCACCGGGACCGATGCCCCACCATCTCAAGAAGACTTCCATTCCCATGGTCCAAGAATTCACAGCAACGGTTGTTTTGCAGCCGCAATATTCAGTGATTTTTTTTTCAAATAGCTTGGTTCTTGGTCCAGTAGTAATCCAACCACTTAATAATGCGGCATTTACTTCATCTAAAACTTTTTGGTCAATACGCGGGGGTGAAAAGGGTATCATGATTTGAAATTACTGATTTTGTAGTTTATCGTATAAATCAGAAGCTATTTTATTTCGATTAAAAAAGGAAGAAACATAATTTCTTGCATTTTCTCCCATCTGATTTCTCTCTTTTGGATTATCTGCCATAAATAAAATCTGATTTTTAAGACTTTCATGGTCTTCGGGAGTGAAATATAGTCCGGATTTTCCATTTTCAATGAAATGCTTCTTTGCTTCACCATCTACTCCCAACAATAGAGCTTTTTTCATTGCTGAAGCTTCAAATATTTTTGACGGTATGGCGCCTTTAAACAAATCTAATTTTTTTAATGGAATGACAGCTACATCAATTGCTTTTAATATGCCGGGCATCATAGATTTTGGTACGGGATCTAAAAATGATACGTTCTTTGTTTGGCATTGGTCTTTAAGCTTAATCAGTTTTTCTTTTTCAGGTCCAGATCCTTGAATTACGAATTTTATATTCTCTCTTCCCTTAAGAAGTTCTGCCGTTTTAATTATGATTTCTAAGCCTTGAGCATAACCTAGAATCCCACCGTAAAAAAAGATAACATCATCATCTTTATAGTTATTTAATTTCCGGAAATTGGTTTGATTAATTTTGTCTGGGTTGTAAAATGAGATATCAACTCCATTGGGCAGCCACATTATATTTTTGTCGGGAAACCTTGCTGAAATACTGTCAACTATTCCTTGTGTTTGACCGGTAATAAGTTTTGCTTTTTTATAGCATTTTTTTTCAAGATTATAGGCAATTTTAAGGAGTGTTTTGTTTGTGACAATACCCATTTTCTCAGCACTTTCAGGCCAAAGATCAGACACATTAAAAATGAGTTTTGAATTTAATTTTTTACTTAGAGCCATTGCTGAATAACCTAAGAAGAGAGGAGGACTTTCAACAAGCAAAAAATCATAATCACCTAGAGTTCTGCCTTTCCAATAACTCGTCCATACAAAGCTGAAATAATTCAATAAGCGAGATATTATATTTTTTGATTTGGAAACATAAATCCAAGAACGGTAAACCTGAACACCATCAATAATTTCGATTCTCTTTTTCTTGTTTTGATAATCCGGTTGTATTTCCATTTCTGGATAATTCGGTAAAGCTGTTAAAACTTCAACATTAATTCCTTTGTCTTTTAACCTGACAGCCAATTCATGAAGTCTGTTTTGCGGTGCTCCAATTTCAGGAGGATAATATTGAGTTAAGATTAACAATTTCATTTTTTAAGGGTCTTTAAGGTATCTTTTCTTAACTCAGAGGATGTGCTGCAAATGAACAAAATACAAAAAAGTATGATTCCGGATTGAGTTTCAATAATAGACTCAAAAAGAAAATTCAATAAAAAGGAAACACCAATAATTACGATAAGAAGATCTCTATTTTTGAAAGCAATCCTAAAATAGGAGTAGAAAATCGCAGATAATACAAGAAAACCGATTAAGCCCAATTGGACAAAAGTATTTAGAAATTGATTATGTGAGTTTAATTCACTACTCACAACACCTAGGTTTTGATATCTTTTATTTCTTTTTATCAATTCATCATTGTAATCACCGGTTCCTGTACCATAAATAAAGTTATCTTTTATTAATTTGACAGATGTATTCCACATAATTAATCGAGCCTGATTTGATTCTATACTGTTGTTATCTTCAAGTTTAATATGATTAAGTGCATAGATGGTTTTGTCAATTCTGACAATAACTGATTTAATAGAAAACAAAATAGCAATCATAGAAACAGCAAGAAGAAAAACGATATGCTTTTTTTTTACAGTTTTCCATTTATTCATAATCGTATGGATTATATAAATAATGTGAACTACGATAAAGCATAAAACTCCGGCCTTAGATAATGTTTGGAATAATCCGAGTGTAAAAAACGCATATAATAATAGATGAATAATAAGTTTCTTTTTATTTAAAATCCTTGCTATACATACGGATATGCCTATGATTAGATATAAAGAAAAATATCCACGGTGCATAAATACTGTAAATTTTGCTCCTGTTAAGTAGCTATAATGTTCAACTACTGGATAATAAATTGATTTATAAACTCCAACGGATTCATAAAATAGAAGACTAATAAAAAGACCAAAGAGTAAAATTGAGAATATCGTTCTTCTATTCAAGTTGATTTTTGAGAACCTAAATAAAATAGGAAACAGAATAAAGGATAATTTATTTTCAATTTTTGAAAGGCCAAAGATTTGATTATCCGTCCAAAACATTCCTATAATCAATAGTAAATAATAAAGTATGAACCAGAATTCTACATCTTTAAATTGTTGTGATAGATTAATCGGTCTTTTATTTAGATTCAGCCATATTGTAAGAATCCATAGAATAAAACCAATCGGTACAAAAGCTTGATATACAATTGAAAAAAAAACAATATATGTAAGACAAAAGTCATTGAAATTATATGATTTCAATTGGAACGTCATTTTTTACCAATTAAAGTTTTATACATCGTTAAAGCTGAATTCATATTTGAGTTCCAATTGCCTCGAGTTTTCACTATTTCTGTATTTAAAGGCATTGCTTTTTGTTGATACTCATCATAGTTGTTTTTCACATCAATAATGGTATTTGCTATTTTTTCAGGATCAAAAAGAGGGACTATACAACCATTTATAGAATCGGTAATCCAATTTCTATTACCAGCTATATCGGAACCAATGCAGAAATTCCCACAAGACATAGCTTCAACCAAAGATACGACATCACCATCGCTTTTAGACAAGGAAATGAATAGATGTGTTTTATTTAGAATATCTACCATTTCCAATTGTGTCTGTTTACCTGTAAATGAAATATGACTATTCAAATCCTTCTGATTTACCACATCCTCTATTTCCTTTCTTAAGGAGCCATCTCCGACTATTATTAATCTGATATTTTGGTTTCGTTCTTTTATAATTTCGAATGTCTGAATTAATGTTCTATGATTGTATATAGGTTCAAGTCCACGATTACAAACTACTGTAAAATCAGGATATCTTTCCAAAGATTTATTTTTGAATAATTGAACATCAATACCGTGAGTAATCACATGAGTTTTATCATTTTTGACAGATAATTCCTTTACGTTTTTTACCATGTGTTCAGCAACGACAGTTACCGCATCACTTTTTCTTAGTGCCCATTTTATCAGTTGTTTTAAGATCCATGAGCGTTTTGGTGCAATAAGGATATCCGACCCCCAAGTTGAAATGATAAATGGTCGAAAATTCACTAATGCTGCTGTTATACCATAGCTGGTTGCATAGTGTGCATGAAATATATCTGGATTGATGTTCTTTAATAAACTTCTTATTTTTCTATACTGTAAAAGGGTTTTCCAATTCCCCCCTTTGCTTCTAATATCACCAGCATTAATAAAGTGCACTTTCACATTTGTAATTCTCGTATTTCGAAAAGTAATGAGATGAACGTCATACCCTAAATTACTGAAATGTGCACACCATTTTTGAACATGAACACTCTGACCATCACCGAAATAACATAATTTCATCACTTATTTATTATGTTATTTAATTCTTGAATATAATTATGCATTAGCTCTGTTTTTCCGTAGTATGTTTTTGCAAAGTCAATTGTTTTTTGATTTGGTTTATAATCCCTCTTTTTTATTTGCTCAATGGCATTGTTAATAGCTCGATTCATTTCTTCGATATTTTGAACGTAATGAACACATTCAGCTTCGTGAGACCAGATAACCTCTGCGCCAATAGAAATCGCCTCTATAACTGAAACAGAAAATCCATCATGATCAGTCATTCTCACAAAGATAGCCGCGTTTTTTAATTCTTTCTCCATTCCCACTGCATCTAACCATCCAATTGCCTTAACATTATTAGGTGTTTTAAAATCACATTTTGTCATTCCAGCAATTCTAAATTCTACAGTTGGAAATTGTTCTGCAGCATTTATTATTTTTTTTATTCCATAAAATTCTTGTTTGTTCTGAGCAATATATGACAGAATATGTATGTCGAGATATCGATCCAATGGTTTAATCTCTCGACCATATTTAAATCGAATAAATTTGGGATTTAACTTTACACTTTCCACCTCTTTTTCCTGCCAGGGTGAATCAACAAAATGAGTAGCATAATCTATATATTTTCGATTAATCGTATTTTCTTTAAATCTTTTCATGGCTAATAATGCATCTGTTCCCATCCATTGCATTATTAATTTTTTCTTGTATCGAATGGTCCAGTTCAATACTCGGCTATTATCTGTTACTCCATTAAATGAAATAACAATTTTAGAAAAGGGAAGCAATAAAAAAAACAAGAATTTATCTTTCCATGAATAGTAGGTATTCAAAGCGATGTACCTATTAGATTTATCGAATTCATTTAAATCATTTGCGATTTTATGAGTAAAAACGGGTAAGCCAACAATTAATATGATCATTTCTTGAGCCTTTTGGTAACCTAACTAATTGTAAATACGATATTATTTTATTCAATTATAATTAATGCACTAAACTATCAATTAATTTTCTTTTAAGTGTTTTGTGTTTTTTTTCTTCTTTGTTTGGTCTTGTTTGTCAAGTAAAAAGAGAAGGATAAATGGCAAAAGTAACTTGTGCGTATCTAGAAATAAATATGACGCTGGCATAAGCCATAAGAATGGAAGTACAGATAAAAATAAAATTAAAAACTTATTTAGATCTGTTTTGCTTATCTTATCCTCGATAAATAGTTTTATGAATAACCAGATAAGAAGTAAAAAATAGCTCCACCCAAAAACACCATATTTACTAATTATTTCAATTGGAAAGTTATGAGGGGAGAGTTGATTGTTGACGTAATACCTATGTTTATTTTCAAGTAATTTATCCTCATATCCCCCAGGCCCCAATCCAAAAATAGGTTTAGTCTTGATGAAATCTAAACCATTTAAAATTAAGTTTTTTCTAATATTGGTTGAATTACTCGGGTTTTTAGTTCGAACAGAATCCAAATATATTATCAACTGTGCTTGATCTTCTGGTGAAAGTTTTTCTCGAGCTTTTACCACATTTATTAGTCGGTCATTCGAGTCTTTTTCGATTAAGCTAATTTCATTTAATCTATATTGATTTGAATCTTGAAATTTAGGTCCAAAAAAAAGTGGGTTAACCAGTGTTGTTATGAAAACCAATAAGATGCCTATTACATAGGGGTACGAGTACGTTAAACCAGAAGTACGGTACTTTTCTTTTAGAATGCAAAAAGTAAAAAAAAGGATTAGTAATTGGCAAATTATTTTTGCGAAATTAGAATCAGCATAGATCGCAAATATCAAGATGATTACCGATATTAAAAGGAGGAGGTAATTATTTTTTTGTATTTTTTTGTCAAACAAAGTCAGGGCCAAAAAAATAAAAATAATGTATACCAAATAGTTGTTTTGGTTTCCATAAAGAAACATTGGTGCATTAAAGTGATTTCCAATAACCAATTTTGTCATTTCAGTCGTTTTAAGACTTTCAAAATGTATACCGGTGCTGAATTCAAAAATCCCAAAAACTAATAGGATGAAGAGAAATACGCGAAGCCCAGTAACGAGTGTTGATTTAAAATCAGGGCCTTTTAAAATATGATATGAGTTTATTAAGGCAATTACATATACCAATTGAATAATGAGTGTTCTTATATCGAATAATGCGTTTTCTGTAATATTTGTTGGACTTTGGTATAGAAAACTTGAAGCCAACCACAAACTTAAAAATAGGCCACATATTTTTTCCGTAATCCCCCAAGACTTATACGTCCACGGAGTTGTTATTACAAGACAAAAAGCAAAAATCAAACTAGGGTAAAGTGTAAAATAACCAGTCGATTCTGATCCAATATCAAATAAGAACAAGTTGGAACCAAACGGCAAAGTAAGTAACCAGCCGAAAAAAACAAGCTTGATTTTTGCAATATAATTTTCCTTTTTGGTCACTTAATTTTAATTGATTTGTAAGTTATTGATTTAAATTAATTAATTCTTTTTCTAGTTTGAGTACCTGATATTTTCTATGTAGTTTCTCAATTTCAATGAAATTATAATCAAATTCGTTATCATTTTCCCACTTCGAAATAATGGCTAAAATACCACGTTTAATTTCTTCGGTGTTATGGAAGTCAGCACAAATTCCAGCGCTACACTTTTCTATCAGTTGTGCAGCTACATCATCTTTATCAAGAATCCCTAGAATTGGTCTTTTTACCGATAAGTAGTCAAATAATTTCCCAGTAAAAATTCCTTTTGCTTTACTTGGAGGGTGTATTAACAAACTACAATCTGATTGAGAAAGAATTTCTATTGCTTTTTTGTTATCGACGGTTTTTGTAAATGTGATTTTGTTCTCAAGTTCTTTGGGAACATGAAAATTCTTATGAGTTCCGACAAATATTATTTTCCAATTCTCTTTCATTTCTCCAGATTTATATAAATCCAACAAAGCATTGAAAAAAGTATCTGGCTTCCTTCTTCCGTAAAATGTCCCTGCATAAACAAATGTAAATACCTTGTTTTTAATATTCAATAATTTAAAATCATGATCATATCCATTTCTGATTTCAAGAAATTTCAATTCTTTGTTGTTGGTCATTTTCTTAAACCCGTCCAAAATTGGATAACTAACGGATGTAATGAGGTCAGCATTACTTAGTATTTCTTGTTCAACTTCTCTGTAATATGATCTTTCTTTATTACCAATCATTTGATTTAAACTCATTTCGTCCCTCATATCAGCAATCCAATGAACATGACTATTTCTACTTTTAAAATCAAGTCCAATTAAATGTGAATCTACAGGAGAAAATGACGAAATCAGGATATCAATCTTGTTTTTCTTATTCTGTTTTTGTAGTTCAAGTTTTACGTTTTTTCGCCACCCTGGAAAATCAGATTTAGAAAAAAAACGAATTAATTTATTATTTAGTGAATATATGTGATGCTTCCATTTAGGCATAGATGGTGTGTGCTTTCTCATACGTAAAACATTGTTGAAGGGAACATACAGCACATTTGATCCATAGTATTCTTTCTCGAGATGTTTTTTATCTGAATTTATTGTAATAACGGAAATATCAAATTGAGAATGATCCAAGTATTTTACGAATCCATTCATTCTATATGCTGCAATGTGATCGATCGGATAGAAGTGAGCACTAATAAGAACAATATGTTTTTTATTTTTCTTCAATGCTTGAATCATGTTGTTTCACAATAGTAAATAAATAGTAGATAATTAAAATGGACAAAATTACCTGAAGCCAGCTTACAATTGAAAAGACATAAAAAATCTTGTCAGCATGTGTTTTGAATAGCATTGGTAAAATAAAAAAACCACCTAATTGGAGAATGGATGCAATTAAACCTAAAATAAAGAATTGTTTTTGTTTATTAAACACCAATGGTATTGTAGATAAAGGAGACAAAATAAAGTTCAACATTAACCATGGAGCCATAATTTCTGATAATTTTCCTGACAGATACCATTCATCTCCGAATACAAATGAAAATATTTCACCGCCAAAAAAATAGATGATAGAAAATGGGGCAATAGACAATAGAATTAAAGAGATTAATAATTTTTTAAAGAGTGGGTAAATTTGAATGGCTTGTTTTTTATATTCAGAAATTCGATTAAAAAAAACCTGTGACATAGATGCCCCAATAATCATTATGGGGATTCGTAACATTCTGAATGAATGATCAAAAGAGCCAAACATGTTTTCTGAAAATAGATCAATAATAATAAATGCAACTATTAAATCTCTTAAATTGTCAGATAGGGCATGAGGTAGGTTCGCTAACGGAAAATCTTTGTACTCTCTAACCATGAGATACCCTTTTTGCTTTGAGATTTTTGTTTTTGGAATTTTGTTTCGACTTATAAAGTCTTTAACAAAATGTAATGATCCGATAAATAGACTAATTACAAATGAGAATATTAAACCAATAGATCCGGTTCCAATTAGTCCGAATAAAACCCTTAAACCATTAAGACTTAAAGAGTTTGACATTTTAGATAAAGATATTTTACGAAATTCTTTTAATCGAATAGCCCAATTGGTCCCTAAGTTAAAAAAGACGAGGAAGGTGACACCTACAACAAGTGCAACAACTAAGACATAATAATCCAATTCTTTATTCAATGATATGCCATAAAATATGGCGCCAAGAAGTGTTATAATTACTGTAATAAAGACCAATCGAAGAATATAACGGAATAAGAGAAAGGCATGTTTATCTTTTTTTGGGAGAGGCAGTGCGAACTCGTAACGAGCAGTTGCGATGGTTGCTATAAAAGTCGTTAAACGTTGAAAAATACCAAATTCCCCCATTTCTTCTGGGGTAAATAACCTTGTTATAATTGGGGCTAATAAATATCCAATGGCTTGGGCAATAATTGTACCGGTCATTAATATGGCTAGTGATTTTAGGAAATCACTATTAGATATTCTTTTTGTAAGGCCTTTAAGCATTCAAAGCAAAGATAGGGATTTGGAATTGAAACAATTTATACTTTTACATCTTTGAACTCCTTATATTTGTCAAAAAATAGAATAATGAAAAATATTGCAGTTATTGGAGCAGGGACAATGGGAAATGGAATTGCCCACGTATTTGCACAATGTGGTTATAAAGTAAATCTAATTGATGTTTCATCTAAAGCTTTAGAAAAAGGACTTGCTACCATTTCAAAAAACTTAGACCGTCAGGTGGCTAAGGAAAAAATAAGCACGACTGAAAAAGAGAATGCCTTAAATAATATTTCAACAATATCAAATTTAAAAGATGGTGTTAGTGGAGTAGATTTGGTAATAGAGGCAGCTACAGAAAACATTGACTTGAAACTGAAAATATTTCAAGAATTAGATACGCTTACTAGTGAAAATGTGATCTTGGCAACAAATACTTCATCTATTTCTATCACGAAAATCGCTGCTGTCACCAATCGAGCAGAAAAAGTAATTGGAATGCACTTTATGAACCCTGTTCCAGTCATGAAATTGGTGGAAATCATTAGAGGTTATTCAACAACGAATGAAGTCACAGAAAGCATAATGGACCTTTCTAGAAAGTTAAATAAAATTCCGGTGGAGGTAAATGATTATCCTGGATTTGTAGCCAATAGAATTCTTATGCCAATGATTAATGAGGCAATATGTACTTTGCATGAAGGTGTTGCTGGTGTTTCTGAAATTGATACGGTAATGAAATTGGGAATGGCACATCCTATGGGACCTTTGCAACTTGCTGATTTTATTGGATTAGATGTTTGTTTGGCTATAATGGAAGTGCTTTATGATGGGTTTGGAAATCCAAAATATGCACCGTGCCCTTTATTGGTTAATATGGTTACTGCAGGAAAGCTCGGAGTGAAGTCTGGTGAGGGTTTTTATTCGTGGGGACACGGAACAAAAGACTTAATCGTTTCCGATAAATTTAAAAATTAAGAAACTTTTTAAGTTTATTGAAGGCAATTCGGTCCGTTTTAAAATTTAGATCCTTGTCCTGTAATTCGTTGATTTTTATCCAACGTTGTTTTTCTCCTTCTTCTTTAAATGGGATAGTATAACTCTTTGATCCTATATCTTGAATGTCTTTGCACTTTACTAAATAATAGAAGCAAGTAACTTGTACTCCTTCCATAAAAACAGATTCTTGAAAATATTCATTAAAATAGATGAGCTTGCATGATTCAATCTCGACATTTAATTCTTCCATAAATTCCCGATTTAAGGCATTTGTTATTCCTTCACCATATTCTACACCACCACCTGGAAATTTTGTGAAAAAAGACTCAAACCGATATTCATCAGATAGAAGTACTTCTTGATTTTTATTGATTATGAAACCGTAAACGCGAAGATTGAATTGATTCATTCACAATCCTTGAAAGGAAAAGGACGGATTTTATCTTTACGTACTATTCCGATATATGGACATTCTACTTTGTCTCCATTTTTCCCAAATAGAGTGATGAATTCCTCTTCGGTCCAAAACGGAAGCTCGGTCGTGTAAATTAAAACATTTCCGTTTGTAGGGTCTATACGTACCATCCAAATTCCATCCTGTTGACGAATATATTTTTCTGTATTTGAAATGAGTTCGCTGTCTTCAGTTACAAAATGTGCTTGACCGAAGTACTTATTGAGGTCTTGAGATTGACAAAAACCAGCTATAAATACTGAAAACACAATTAAAATGGAGAACTTCATAGAAATAGTTTTTATAAATATCGGAACTTTTTTCCAGGATAAAAAGCATTCTCACCCAGTTCTTCTTCAATTCTAATCAATTGATTGTATTTCGCCATGCGATCACTACGGGAAGCAGAACCCGTTTTAATTTGCCCAGTATTCAGAGCTACAGCCAAATCAGCTATCGTGTTGTCTTCAGTTTCACCACTTCTATGGCTCATCACAGAAGTGTATTTATTTGCTGTTGCCATTTGCACGGCCTCTATGGTTTCTGATAATGTACCTATTTGGTTTACTTTCACTAAAATAGAATTGGCGATACCTTCATTGATTCCTCTAGCGAGTCTTTTTGTATTGGTTACGAATAAATCATCTCCAACGAGTTGTACCTTATCTCCCAGTTGATCTGTGGCCAATTTCCAGCCATCCCAATCATCTTCTGCTAATCCATCTTCGATAGACGCAATGGGGTATTTCTTACACCAGTCAGCCCAAAATGATACCATTTCTGATGATGTCATTTGCTCTCCGGTAGAATCAAAACAATATTTACCATTTTTGAAAAACTCAGATGAAGCAGCATCAAGCGCAACATACACATCTTCTCCTGGTTTAAATCCAGCTTTTTCTATGGCTTCTAGTACGACTGTAATTGCTTCCTCATTTGAACCTAAGTTGGGTGCAAAACCTCCTTCATCTCCCACATTTGTAGACATTCCTTTTGATTTAAGCACAGCTTTGAGGTGATGAAAAATTTCAGTACCCCACCTCAATCCTTCGGAAAACGATTTGGCACCAAATGGCATGACCATAAATTCTTGTATATCAATAAGATTATCTGCATGAGATCCTCCATTTAGAATGTTCATCATAGGAACAGGCATGGTACAAGTTCCAACGCCTCCTATGTACCTATAAAGACTTAGCTGAGCTTCCTCGGCAGCAGCTTTAGCAACAGCTAGAGAAGTCCCTAATATGGCGTTGGCTCCTAAATTAGATTTGTTTTCAGTGCCATCTAATTGAATAAGTGCAGTATCCATTGCTTTTTGATCAAAAATATCCATTCCTCTGAGGGAATCATTAATAATGGTGTTTACATTCTCAACGGCTTTCAAAACCCCTTTCCCTAAATAAATAGAATGGTCACCATCTCTCAATTCAACAGCTTCATGAATTCCTGTGGATGCGCCTGAAGGAACAGCGGCTCTACCGATATACCCATTTGCAGTGATTACGTCAACCTCTATAGTTGGATTCCCTCTTGAATCAAGGATTTGTCTTGCAAAAATTTGATCTATATAGCTCATTTTTATTTTTTTGAGATTTTCATGTTTTCTATAAAGTCATCGAAAAGGTATCTCGAGTCGTGAGGACCGGCAGAGGCTTCTGGATGATATTGTACAGAAAAAATAGGTTTGTTTTTTAACTTGATTCCAGCTACAGTATTATCGTTAATGTGAAGATGTGTAATCTCGATATCAGCATGATTTTCTGCACTTTCTTTAGAAATCACAAATCCATGATTTTGCGAGGTGATTTCCCCTTTACCCGTTTTCAAATTTTTAATAGGATGATTGATGCCGCGGTGCCCATTAAACATTTTTTCTGTTGTCAATCCTTGACTCATACCCAATATTTGATGCCCTAAACAAATACCAAAAATGGGAATATTACCACCAACAAGTTCTTTTACCAAACTTGCCGTATTAGGCATTGCAGAAGGATCTCCAGGGCCATTGGAGAGCATATAACCATCTGGATTAAAACTGTCCAAATCGGCTTTGCTAGAATTTAGGGGAAAAACTTTCACGTGACAGCCTCTTTCAACTAAGCACTGAACAATATTTCTTTTAACACCTAAATCCAAAAGGGATACTTTGTATTCAGCATTTTCAGGTTTCACTTCATAAGAAGATGTTGTACTTACCTTAGACGACAATTCAAGGCCACTCATTTTTGGAACCTCTTTTACTTTTTGCTTGAGTTCATTTTCATCTAAAACTTCTGATGAAATGATAGCGTTCATTGCACCTTTACTTCTAATGTGTCTTACCAAAGACCTGGTATCAATATCTGAAATCCCCACAGTCTCATTTTCTTCCATGAAATTTTGAAGTGATCCGTTCGCAGATGTTCTAGAATATCCGTTAGAGAATTTTTTAGTAATTAATCCTGCTATTTTAATAGAATCTGATTCCTGTTCTTTATGGTGTATCCCATAATTTCCTATATGAGAGGTATTCATAATAAGAAGTTGACCATAATAAGATGGATCGGTGAATACTTCCTGATAGCCAGTCATTCCAGTATTGAAAGCTATTTCTCCAGTAGTTGTTCCAATTTTACCTATGGCTTTTCCTTTGAAAACAGTCCCGTCTTCAAGAACAAGGACTGCAATTTGATTTTCAGACATTCAATTTTTTTTGTAAAATTAGAAACTTACTACAATTCAAAGCATTAAAACACAAAAAAAGGCGATGAAACCATCGCCTTTTTTATCAACATCTGTTAATTTCTTTTGAAATTACAATATTATTTATCTTCCTTTTTAGGATTTTCATCATCCTTTTTTTCTTCAGGAGCTTCTTCTTTGGTTTCTGCAGCTGGAACTTCCTCCGTTGCTGCTTCTGCTGCTGGAACTTCCTCCGTTGCTGCTTCTGCTGC
>ERZ887851.60-NODE-60-length-93984-cov-15.710750_pt1 | contig 93984 bp, 96 predicted proteins | sample MGYA00521100_ERZ887851 | MGnify/ENA primary metagenome ERZ887851 (study PRJEB32303, sample SAMEA104408602) | aquatic metagenome | biome: Brackish water; feature: Pelagic; material: water | place: Baltic Sea | collected 2014-06-06T16:11:00 | depth 11,444 m ... | reverse complement strand
GGCCAAGAAGTCGGGCCAAGAAGTCGGACCAAGAAGTCGGACCAAGAAGTTGGCCATAGACGTTGGCTGCTGTTGTTGGCCAAAATGTTGCGGGGATTTGATCCGAAAATGCTGCGCCTGCGACACAGCTTCGGTTGACCCTGTCGGGGGCGGGGGGTAAGTGTCGCATCAGCCAACAGACAAGCCGATCGGGCGCGATGCGATGCGCCCTGGCAGGAAAGGATCCCGCACCGTGGAAGACCTTCTGAGGAATTACCTTCCGATCATCATTTTTCTTGGACTGGCCATCGCGCTTGGAGCGATCCTGATCCTTGCGGCCATCGTGGTGGCGGTGCGCAATCCCGATCCTGAAAAGGTGTCGGCCTATGAGTGCGGGTTCAACGCCTTTGACGATGCCCGGATGAAGTTCGATGTCCGCTTCTACCTTGTGTCGATCCTCTTCATCATCTTTGACCTTGAGGTGGCGTTCCTGTTCCCCTGGGCGGTGGCCTTTGGCGACATCAGCATGGTCGGCTTCTGGTCGATGATGGTTTTTCTTGGGGTCCTGACCGTCGGCTTTGCCTATGAATGGAAGAAGGGAGCCCTCGAATGGGAGTGATGACCGGGACACAGGTGGGCCCAGACCGCGAGGCAGCCACCCAGGAGCTGAACCGCGAGTTGCAGGACAAGGGTTTCCTTGTCACCTCGACGGCTGACATCATCAATTGGGCCCGCACCGGGTCGCTGCACTGGATGACGTTTGGTCTGGCCTGCTGCGCGGTTGAGATGATGCATACCTCCATGCCGCGCTATGATCTGGAGCGGTTCGGAACTGCACCGCGCGCCTCACCGCGCCAGTCGGATCTGATGATCGTCGCTGGTACCTTGACCAACAAGATGGCCCCCGCCCTGCGCAAGGTCTATGACCAGATGCCCGAGCCGAGGTATGTGATCTCTATGGGTTCTTGTGCCAATGGCGGTGGTTACTACCACTACAGCTACTCCGTTGTGCGCGGTTGCGACCGGATCGTGCCGGTGGACATTTACGTGCCGGGCTGCCCTCCGACGGCGGAAGCCCTGCTGTATGGCATCCTCCAGTTGCAGCGCAAAATGCGCCGCACCGGCACTATTGTCCGCTAAGCCACTGGCCAGGAAGGAATACCCATGTCTGATGCCCTGAACGAGCTTGGCGCCCATCTGGAGCTGAAACGCACCGATTGTGTCCTGTCCTGGGAGGTCGCATTTGACGAGCTGACAGTGACGGTTGCCCTGTCCAACCTCGTCGGCTTTGTCGATTTCCTACGGACGGACGGGTCCTGCCGCTTTTCGTCGCTCGTTGATATCACGGCGGTGGACTATCCCGGCCGGGCCAAGCGTTTTGACGTCGTCTACCACTTTCTGTCGATGTATCAGAACCAGCGTATCCGCCTGCGGGTGCAAGTCCGCGAGGAGGACATGGTTCCGTCCATCGTGACCATTCACCCCAGCGCCAACTGGTTCGAACGGGAAGTGTTCGACATGTTCGGCATCCTGTTCTCGGGCCATCCTGACCTGCGCCGCCTGCTGACCGACTACGGTTTCCGGGGGCACCCGCTGCGCAAGGATTTCCCGACGACCGGTTATACCGAGGTCCGTTATGACGAAGTGCAAAAGCGCGTCGTCTACGAGCCGGTGAGCCTGGTGCAGGAATACCGGCAGTTCGATTTCATGAGCCCCTGGGAAGGCGCCCAATACGTCATGCCCGGCGATGAGAAGGCCAAGGGCTGACAATGTCTGACCAGCGCCTCTTGTTCTGTGTCGGTGCGACAAAGGCGGGCACGTCCTGGCTTTATCGTGCCCTGCACGATCATCCGGGCGCGGCACTGAAGTCGGTTAAGGAATTGCATTACTGGGACACGACCGATGCGGCTGCTCGTGATCGTCAGGTTGCGGCCTGTCGGGGCAAGCTGGAGCAGTTCCGTCGGCAGGCTGCCGAGGCCGAGGCGGCGGGGCGTGATTGGCAGGTCCGCAACATGGCCCGCCGGATTGATGACATGGAAGGCCTGATCAGGGTCCTTGGCGCCGACCGTGCCGATGACCGCGCCTATACGGATTGGCTGGGGCAGGGGGCTGATGAGCGTCTGACCGCTGACATGACCACAGGCTATGCCATTCTGCCCGATGAAACCCTGACACAGATGGCCGCAAGGGTACCGGGCGCCCTATGGGTTTACCTGGTCCGTGATCCTCTGGCCCGCCTGTGGTCGCATGTCCGCATGCAGGCAGAGCGTCAGCGCCAATCCCATGAGGCTGTCGAGGACAAGGCCAATGGCATTCAGTGGCGCATCCTGAACAAGGGGCACGAGACCCACATCCTGCAGCGTGGCGATTATCCGCAGGCGGTTGCGCGGTTGCGCCGAATCGTTCCGGCCCCGCAGTTGCGGATCGAATTTTGCGAGCGTCTGTTCCGGACCGAGGGGTGGACAGCAATGTGCCGCTTTCTTGGTCTTGAGCCGACAGCGGTTGACGGCGCGAACCGGGTCCACGAAGGACCCAAGGCAACCATGCGCCCCGATCTTGAACGGCAGGCGCTGGGCTTTCTGAAGACGCACTACGAATGGGCGGCCCGCGAGATGGGCCCGCTGCCGCAAAACTGGCAGCACAACCTTGCGAGGGCAAAGGCATGATGGACGGTGATATTCGGCGCAATACCTATGACGACGGGTCGTCCGACGCGCTGACCGGCGAGCAGAAGATCCGCAACTTCAACATCAACTTCGGGCCTCAGCACCCGGCGGCGCACGGCGTGCTCCGCCTCGTGCTTGAGCTGGACGGCGAGATTGTGGAACGGTGCGACCCCCATATCGGGCTTTTGCACCGTGGCACCGAAAAGCTGATGGAAAGCCGGACGTACCTGCAGAATCTGCCGTATTTCGACCGCCTCGACTATGTGGCCCCGATGAATCAGGAGCATGCCTGGTGTCTGGCCATCGAAAAGCTGACCGGTACCGAAGTGCCGCGCCGCGCGTCGCTGATCCGGGTGCTTTATTCCGAGATCGGTCGCATCCTGTCGCATCTGCTTAACGTGACGACGCAGGCCATGGACGTGGGCGCGTTGACGCCGCCGCTTTGGGGCTTTGAAGAGCGCGAAAAGCTCATGGTGTTCTACGAGCGGGCCTGTGGCGCCCGCCTGCACGCCGCCTACTTTCGCCCCGGTGGTGTCCATCAGGACCTTCCGCCCGAGCTGATCGAGGATATCGACGCCTGGACCGTTCCCTTCCTCAAGCTTCTGGACGATATCGACGGCCTGCTGACCGAGAACCGCATTTTCAAGCAGCGCAACTGCGACATCGGCGTGGTTAGCGAGCAGGAGATTCAGGACTGGGGCTTTTCCGGCGTGATGGTGCGCGGGTCGGGCCTTGCGTGGGACCTGCGTCGCGCCCAGCCGTATGAATGCTATGACGAGTTCGACTTTCAGATCCCCGTGGGCAAGAACGGCGACTGCTATGATCGCTACCTGTGCCGCATGGCCGAGATGCGCGAAAGCGTGAAGATCATCAATCAGGCCTGCGAAAAGCTGCGCCATGAAAAGGGTGATGTCATGGCCCGGGGCAAGATGACCCCGCCGACACGCGGAGAGATGAAGACCTCGATGGAGGCGCTTATTCATCACTTCAAACTTTACACCGAAGGCTTCCACGTCCCCGCTGGTGAGGTCTATGCCGCCGTCGAGGCGCCTAAAGGCGAATTCGGCGTCTACCTTGTGGCCGATGGCACCAACAAACCTTACCGCGCCAAGCTGCGGGCACCGGGCTATATGCACCTGCAGGCGATGGACCATGTCGCCAAGGGCCACCAGCTTGCCGATGTGGCCGCGATTATCGGGACGATGGATATCGTCTTTGGCGAAGTCGATCGCTAGCGAATGGCTGAGTCGCCCATGTTAACCTTTGGCGTTATCCCCGGGGTCCTTGCCTTTGCAGGCTTCGGATTCCATACCGTCCCCGCGTTGATCCTGGTCACCCTGACCGGCGGCGCCGCCCTGACCGGAATGAGCTGATGCTACGCAGACTGCACCCTGACCAACCCGAAAGCTTTGCCTTCACGCCCGCCAATCAGGCCTGGGCCGAAGCGCAGATTGCCAAATACCCCGAAGGCCGCCAGGCCAGCGCCATCATCCCGCTTTTGTGGCGCGCCCAGGAACAGGAAGGTTGGTTGAGCCGCCCGGCGATCGAACATGTCGCGGCGACGCTTGGCATGGCCTATATTCGTGCGCTTGAGGTTGCGACCTTCTACTTCATGTTTCAATTGCAGCCGGTCGGTTCGGTCGCCCACGTCCAGATTTGCGGCACCCTGAGCTGTATGATCTGCGGTGCAGAGGACCTTGTGGGTCTGTGCAAGGAGCGCATTGCCCCCAAGGCGCATCAGCTGTCGGCCGATGGCAAGTTCAGCTGGGAAGAGGTGGAATGCCTCGGCTCTTGCGCCAATGCGCCAATGGCCCAGATCGGCAAGGACTATTACGAGGACCTGACAGTCGAGAGCTTTGGACGCATCCTTGATGAGTTGGCCGCCGGCAAGGTGCCAGTGCCCGGCCCACAGAACGGCCGCTATGCAGCAGAGCCGAAATCGGGTCTGACCACTTTGACCGCCCATTCCGAAGGCCGCATGGCGCAGAACGCCAGCGTGGCCCTGGCGCTTGAGATCGGCGATACCGTCAAGCGGATCGACGGGACCGAGGTGCCATTGGTCGCCCCTTGGCTAGGGGGCAGCAAAAAGACCGTATCTGCAAAGAAGGCTGCACCGACCAAGACTTCGCAAACCACGGCAGCACCGGCCAAAGACGCTGCTGCCAAGCCCGCAACGGCACCCAAAGCGACTAGGTCGCAACCCTCCGAATCGGTCGCAGAGTCCGCGCCCGAACGTCTTGATTCGGCGCGTGGTGGTCAAGCAGACGACCTAAAGCGTATGACGGGCGTGGGGCCCAAGCTTGAGGCTTTGCTGAACGAAATGGGCTTTTGGCACTTTGACCAGATCGCCAAATGGGGGCCTGCCGAGATTGCCTGGGTTGATAGCCGCCTGAAATTCAAGGGCCGGATCGAGCGGGACGATTGGGTCGCGCAGGCCACGCAATTCGCCTCGGAATGAACCACGGTGCAATTGCTGCCCCATTTGGAGCATTTGCATTGCACTCTTTGTTATGACCTCGGAGCGTTATCCTTTATGAATGGCGATGAACCGCCAAGAGACGGGCGGTCAATGGAACCGCCACCGAGAGGGAGATGGTGATGGCTGAACCGGTTGAAAATTTCCATGGCGCTATTGCAAGTGTAGCGGCAGGGGCGACGGCAGGCGTTCTGACGACTGTCTTGGCAAAGTTGTTGATCGAGATTTCGTGGCCCGGTGCCGTGTTTTGCGGGGTCATTGTCGCGGCGATCGTAGCGGCCTTCCTGCTTTTGGTCATGTACAGGCCAATGCAAAGCCTGGCCGAGATTCAGGCCGTCCGCGCGGCTGGCGAAACCGCGCCCGCACCTACGGCGGCGGCGCCAGCGGCAGCCCATGCACCTGCACCTGCACCTGCTCCGGCCCCAAAGGCTGCACCTGTCGCCAGCCCTGTTGCGGCAGAGCCTGCGCCCGTGGCCGCAGATGGCAAACCTGAAATGCTGACCGCTGCGCGTGACGGCGGCGCTGATGATCTCAAGCAGATCAAAGGCGTCGGTCCCAAACTCGAGGCGATGCTGAACCGTATGGGCGTATATCACTTTGACCAGATCGCCAGCTGGCGCGCACCCGAGGTGGCCTGGGTCGACGAGAACCTTGAAGGGTTCAAGGGCCGCGTAAGCCGGGACAACTGGGTCGATCAGGCCAAATTGCTTGCTTCGGGCGGGGAAGCCGAATTCTCGAAACGGGTTGAAGACGGCGGCGTCTATTGATTCAAAGACTGAGAGCCTAAAGTGACGGACGAGAACAAAAACGAACGGGACAGCGCCCAAAGCAAGGCTGGCCGAAGGGCCTCCTTGGTTTTGGCTGGAACCGGTGTGTTTTGGATTGTCACCATGTTTCTGGGTGGCCAGTTTGACTGGCCCGTCCGGATCCGTGTGCTCTTTGACCTCATGGCACTTGTCGGGTTCGGCATTGCCCTGTTGTTGACCTATCAGGCCCGGCGACTTGGTCGTTCGGGGAAATAACGGGCAGGGCCGTCATGGCCCGTCCATATCAGGCCCGGGTGTAAAGCGCCCGGAAACGCGAGGCGGATGATGCTGCAGGATCAGGACCGGATTTTCACGAACCTTTACGGGATGCACGACCGCAGCCTGAAGGGCGCCCAGATGCGCGGGCATTGGGATGGGACGAAGGATATCCTTGCCAAGGGGCGCGACAGGATTGTGTCCGAAATGAAGGCATCCGGCCTGCGCGGCAGGGGCGGTGCTGGTTTCCCCACCGGTCTGAAGTGGTCCTTCATGCCGAAGGAAAGCGATGGCCGACCTGCTTATCTGGTGGTCAATGCTGACGAATCCGAACCCGGTACCTGCAAGGACCGGGAAATCATGCGCCATGATCCCCACACCCTGATCGAAGGCTGCCTGATCGCGTCTTTCGCCATGGGGGCACATGCCTGCTACATCTACATTCGCGGCGAATACATCCGCGAGAAAGAGGCCCTGCAGGCCGCCATCGACGAGGCCTATGACGCGGGGCTTGTTGGCAAGAATGCGTGCGGCTCGGGCTGGGACTTTGATCTTTACCTGCACCACGGGGCAGGCGCCTATATCTGCGGTGAAGAGACCGCCTTGCTCGAATCCCTTGAGGGAAAGAAAGGCATGCCCCGGATGAAGCCGCCGTTTCCGGCCGGGGCCGGCCTTTATGGCTGCCCCACCACGGTGAACAACGTCGAATCCATTGCGGTTGTGCCCACGATTTTGCGGCGGGGCGGCGACTGGTTTGCCGGATTTGGGCGGCCCAACAATACGGGCACAAAGCTCTTTGCCATCTCGGGTCACGTCAACAATCCCTGTGTGGTCGAGGAAGAGATGTCGATCCCCTTCCGCGAGCTGATCGACCGGCATTGTGGCGGCATTCGCGGCGGCTGGGACAACCTCAAGGCGGTGATCCCCGGTGGCTCATCGGTCCCTTGCCTTCGGGCGGACCAGATGGACGAGGCGATCATGGATTTCGACTGGCTGCGCGAAAAGCGGTCGGGCCTCGGCACGGCGGCGGTCATCGTGATGGATCAGTCGACCGATATGATCAAGGCGATCTGGCGGTTGTCAAAATTCTACAAACATGAAAGCTGCGGCCAGTGCACCCCTTGTCGCGAGGGCACAGGCTGGATGATGCGGGTGATGGAGCGTCTGGTGAAGGGTGAGGCGGCGGTCGAGGAGATCGACATGCTGCTTGATGTCACCAAGCAGGTCGAGGGCCATACCATCTGCGCCCTTGGCGATGCCGCCGCCTGGCCCATTCAGGGGCTGATCCGCAACTTCCGCGACGAGATCGAAGACCGCATCAAACACAAACGGTCTCCGATCGCCGCCGAGTAGGGACAGGTAAGGTGGGTCATGACCCACCTTACGCAACCCCCCATGCCGCTGGCCGAACTCAACTTTGGAACCCTGCGCCACGATTGGGACGACCCCCGCGTCGCACCGTTTGTCGAGGCCATAGACAAGGTCAACGCCATCGCCCGCCGCAGCCCAGGCTTTATCTGGATGTTGGGCGATGAGGAGATGGATGCGGCACAAAAAGACCCGGACGGCCCCTTTGGGGACAACAAACGGGTCGCCTCGACCCTATCCGTCTGGGAGGATGGGGCGTCCCTGATGGCCTTCGTTCACAAGACCCTGCATCAGCGTTTCATGGTGCGCGCCGCAGACTGGTTCGAACCCCTGGACCGCAGTCACCTGGTGATGTGGCCGGTCGCAATTGGTCACCGTCCCACACTAGCATAGGGCCTTGAGCGGTTTCGCCAGTGGCAGGCCGAGGGCGATACGCCCATGGCCTTTGGGGCGAAGGGGGGCGCCCTATTCGGACAATCTGGCAGGGCCAGCCTGTAGGCCGGCGTCTTTTCGTTCCGTGACCGGCAGCTCTTCGCTGAGGCATTTGGTCTTGATATTGAATATCTTGCCTCTCGGACCGATGTCGGAGTCATGCAAAAGGGCCGGTAACGATCAGGCCCATCCGACGAAATCGTCGCAAAAGGATAACATGATGTCCACCAAGTCCGACCTTCTCCGCAGCTTGGCCCTTGTCCTGGGGTTTGCGGTTCTTGCAGGGACGTCCGCCGCCCGGCCGGCGTTGCAGGATGATGCGATCCTGACAGAAGGGCTGATCAATACCGCAATCGCCTATGAGATCGGTCGAAAGTGTGATCGGCTGGACGCCCGGATCCTGCGGGGGATCAACTTTCTCTATGGCTTGAAGGCCCATGCAGAGAGCTTGGGATATTCGACCTCCGAGATCGAGGCCTATGTCGACGACGACGCCGAAAAGGAACGCCTCGAGGCGATCGCACGTCAGCGACTGCGCGATCTTGGCGGCGTCCCCGGCGAATGGGAAACCTACTGCCTGGTCGGCGAGGGCCAGATCGCGGCGGGGACCCAGATCGGTCGCCTTTTGCGCTAGGCCACGTCCTGGAATGGCGCGTAAGGTGGGTCTTGACCCACCTTACCAGGAGCCCGCCTTGCCTCTGCGACCTGCCAAGACCCACCACCTTGCCGAACTGAACGTTGGTCGCCTGCTCGCGCCCACGGATGATCCGAAGGTAGCCGAGTTCATGGCCGCCCTTGATCGCATCAATGGTATGGGCAAACGCATGCCTGGTTTTGTCTGGATGATGGAAGGTTCGGGCGAACCCGGCACCGGCAATACCGAGGCCAAGATCGACGGCGATCCTCAGTTTGTCGCGAATCTGACCGTCTGGGAGGATGCTGCCAACCTCAAGCGCTTTGTCTGGGACACGGTCCATCGCCGGTTTTTTGATCGCCGCTCAGAATGGTTCGAGGTGTTGGGCGAGATGCATTTTGTCATGTGGCGGGTGCCTGCGGGACACAGACCCACTCTGGAAGAAGCGATGGAGCGGCTGGAACAGCGCCGCAGCATGGGCGACACAGTCCATGCCTTTGGCTGGGACTGGCTGGAACGAGCCGATCCGGCTTCGGCAGGGGATGGCCTCATTCCCAAGGATTAGGGATTTGTCACCCGATCAGGACAATTTTCCGCATGCTGCAGGTGCGAACCGACTGGCATCATGGGGACAGGCGCGTTAGAACCCTCCCGACCGCGGCGGCCACCAGGATCGCGAAGACGCGGGACGGGAACGATAGGCTGGCCATGTCCGATCTTAAGAAAATCATTATCGACGGTAAGGAAATCGAGGTGCCGGGCGCCATGACGCTCATTCAGGCCTGCGAAGCGGCAGGTATTGAAGTCCCTCGCTTCTGCTACCACGAACGCCTCACCATCGCGGGCAACTGCCGTATGTGCCTGGTCGAGGTGGTTGGTGGCCCGCCCAAGCCCGCGGCCTCCTGTGCGATGCAGGTCAAGGACCTGCGTCCCGGCCCCGAAGGCCAGCCCCCGGTGGTCAAGACAAACTCGCCCATGGTCAAAAAAGCCCGCGAAGGGGTGATGGAGTTTCTCCTGATCAACCACCCCCTTGATTGCCCGATCTGTGACCAGGGCGGCGAATGCGATCTGCAAGATCAGGCGATGGCTTATGGTGTGGATTTCAGCCGCTACCGCGAACCCAAGCGCGCGTCAGAGGACCTCGACCTTGGCCCGCTGGTCGAAACCCACATGACCCGCTGCATCTCGTGCACCCGCTGCGTCCGCTTTACCACCGAAGTCGCAGGCATCCACCAGATGGGCCAGACCGGCCGGGGCGAGGATGCAGAGATTACATCCTACCTCAACCAGACCCTCGTCTCGAACCTGCAGGGCAACATCATCGACCTGTGCCCTGTCGGGGCCCTGGTGTCCAAGCCCTATGCCTTTACCGCCCGTCCCTGGGAGCTGACCAAGACCGAATCTGTCGATGTCATGGACGCCCTTGGCTCCAACATCCGGGTCGACACCAAGGGCCGCGAGGTCATGCGCTTTCTTCCCCGTAACCATGACGGGGTGAATGAAGAGTGGATCAGCGACAAGACCCGCTTTGTCTGGGACGGCCTGCGTCGCCAGCGCCTCGACACTCCCTATATCCGCGAAAACGGCAAACTGCGCCCGGCCAGCTGGCCCGAGGCCCTGTCCGCCGCCGCCGCTGCTATGAAGGGCAAGAAGGTTGCCGGTCTGATCGGTGACCTTGCCCCGGTAGAGGCGACGTTCGCCCTCAAGCAAATGATCGAAGGCATGGGTGGCCATGTGGAATGCCGGACGGATGGCGCAAAGCTGCCCATCGGCAATCGTGGCGCGTATGTGGGTACGGCCTCCATCGAAGACATCGACACGGCTGCCATGATCCAGCTGATCGGCACCAACCCCCGCGATGAGGCGCCGGTTCTGGGTGCCCGTCTGCGCAAGGCCTGGAGCCGGGGCGCAAACATCGGGCTGGTTGGCGAAGCCATTGATCTGACGTTCGAATACGCCCATGTCGGCACCGACCGCGCAGCGCTCGAGCAGTTGTCGTCCCAGACCATCAGCGATGAGACGAAGGCCAAGCCGACCCTTGTCATCGTGGGTCAGGGCGCGATTCAGGAGGCCGATGGCGCTGCTGTGCTGGCCCATGCCATCAAGTTGGCCGAAAATTCGAACTCCGGTCTGCTGATCCTGCACACCGCCGCCTCGCGCGTCGGGGCGATGGACGTTGGTGCCGTCACCGAAGGCGGGTTTGCCGCTGCACTGGACGGGGCCGATGTGGTCTACAACCTTGGGGCGGACGAGGTTGACATCGCCGCCGGTCCCACCGTCATCTATCAGGGCAGCCATGGCGATCGCGGTGCGCATCGCGCCGACATCATCCTGCCCGGTGCGGCTTATACCGAAGAAAACGGCCTGTTCGTGAATACCGAAGGTCGGCCTCAATTGGCCATGCGGGCCGGGTTTGCCCCCGGTCAGGCAAAAGAAAACTGGGCCATCCTGCGCGCCCTTTCGGCAGAGCTTGGGGCGACGTTGCCCTTTGACACACTTGCCGCCCTACGCCAGGCGCTGGTCAAGGCCCATCCGCATCTGGGACGGATCGACGAAGTGGCCGAGAATACGATTGCCCCAATTGAGGCAGGCGACCTTGGCAAGGCCGATTTCCGCAATGCGATCAAGGATTTCTACCTGACGAACCCGATTGCTCGCGCCAGTGCGCTGATGGCCGAGTTGAGTGCTGCGGCCAAGGCGCGGGCCCAGACCGCGATGGCGGCGGAGTAGTCGGGCATGTTGGCCCTGACGCGCCATTCGATGGGACAGTCGTTAGGGCTGGCGGGCGCTGTTCTGGCCCTCGCGGCCTGCGACGCCCAACAGGGGCAAGGATCGACCGGCCGGATCTATGGACCGGTCGAAACCCGGCTTCTCGAAGGCGACCTGGTCGGCTTTCGAGTGGCGATGGAGGGGGCCAGAGGGTCCGACGATGTAGAGAAATTCGCCGAATGCGCGGCGGCCCAATATGCGTTGATCCGGGGATACGGATTTGCGCGACATGTGCGCACTTTGGTCGATGAAACGGCTGGAAACTGGCGCGCGGATGCTGTTTACACCATCTCGGCGGCGCTGCCTCCGGGCGAAAGGACAATAGACGCCGAAGTGACGGTGGCCGAATGTGGCCGATCCGGCATACCGACGGTGTGAAGGCCCAAGAGCCTCCGAAGGATTGAGACATGATCGACTTCTTCACAACGACCAATCTTGGCATCATCCTGATGGTGCTGGGTCAATGCCTCCTGGTGCTGATCCCGTTGCTTCTGGCGCTTGCCATGCTGATGTACGCCGACCGCAAGGTCTGGGCGGCGGTGCAGATGCGCAAAGGGCCGAACGTGGTGGGCGTCTTTGGCCTGCTCCAGTCGTTTGCCGACTTCCTTAAGTATATCGTTAAGGAAGTCGTGGTTCCCGCAGGCGCCGACCGGGCGGTGTTCTTCCTCGCTCCGATGATTTCCTTTGTCATGGCGGTCATTGCCTGGGCCGTGATCCCGTTCAATGACGGTTGGGTGCTGGCCGACATCAACGTGGCCATCCTCTACGTTTTTGCCATCTCGTCGCTTGAGGTTTACGGCGTGATCATGGGGGGCTGGGCGTCGAACTCCAAATATCCCTTCCTTGGCTCGCTCCGCTCAGCCGCGCAGATGATCTCTTACGAAGTGTCGATCGGACTGATCATCATCGGTGTGATCATCTCGACCGGATCGATGAACTTTGGCGCCATCGTGGCGGCGCAAGACGGGGCTTACGGGATCTTCAACTGGTACTGGTTGCCCCACTTCCCGATGCTGTTCCTGTTCTTCATCTCTGCGCTGGCCGAAACCAACCGGCCGCCCTTCGACCTGCCCGAGGCAGAATCGGAACTGGTCGCGGGCTACCAGGTCGAATATTCCTCCACTCCCTTCCTGCTGTTCATGATCGGTGAACTGATGGCCGTGGTGCTGATGTGCGCCCTGGTGTCGCTGTTGTTCCTGGGCGGCTGGTTGTCACCGATCCCGGGCCTGCCGGATGGTGTGCTGTGGATGGTGCTCAAGATGGGGTTCTGTTTCTTCATCTTCGCCTTGGTCAAGGCCGTGACCCCGCGCTACCGCTACGACCAGCTGATGCGGCTGGGCTGGAAAGTGTTCCTGCCGATGTCGCTGGGTTGGGTCGTGCTGGTGTCGTTCCTGGCCAAGTTTGAAGTCTTTGGCGGCTTCTGGGCCCGCTGGATAGGAGCGTAATCATGACGCAGATCGACTACACCCGCGCGGCCAAGTATTTCCTGCTTCAGGATTTCTTTCAGGGCTTCAAGCTGGGGATGAAGTACTTTTTCTCGCCCAAGGCGACGGTCAACTATCCGCATGAAAAGGGGCCGCTCAGCCCCCGGTTCCGGGGCGAACACGCCCTGCGCCGCTATCCCAATGGCGAAGAGCGTTGCATCGCCTGCAAGCTTTGCGAGGCCATCTGCCCTGCGCAGGCCATCACGATTGATGCCGAACCGCGCGAAGACGGCAGCCGCCGCACCACGCGCTACGACATTGATATGACCAAGTGCATCTACTGCGGTTTCTGTCAGGAGGCCTGTCCGGTCGATGCCATCGTCGAAGGCCCGAATTTCGAGTTTTCGACCGAAACCCGGGAAGAGCTTTATTACGACAAGGCCAAACTGCTGGAAAATGGCGACCGCTGGGAAGCCGAGATTGCGCGCAACCTCGAACTGGACGCCCCCTACAGATGACCGATCAAAACCCCTTTGCCGCGATGATGAAGGCCGGGCAGGACTGGGCCGCATCGCTCAATCCTGCGCTTGAGACCTTTACGCCCAAGGGGTTCGAAGCGATGTGGCCGACCATGCCCAAGGACGTGATGGAGGCGTTCTGGGGCAAGACCCTCAACCCCGAGGGGCTGGATGCCAAGACACGGCTTTTGCTGACGCTGATGGGTCTGACGATCCTTGGCGCGCAGGCAGAGGCCCAATTGCGATTGACCGTGCGCCACGCCCGCGAGGCAGGTGCAACGGCACAAGAGATTGCCGAGACCATTGCCCAGGCAGGTCTCTTTGGTGGCATGCCCGCCATGACCAAGGCCATGGACCTCGCCTCCGAGGTCATGAACGACGATAAGGACACGGACGCATGACGGTTGCAGCCTTTACCTTTTACGCCTTTGCGGTGACGACGCTGATGGGCGGTCTGATGACCGTGGTCAGCCGGAACCCGGTCCATTCGGTCCTTTGGCTGATCCTCGCGTTCCTGTCGTCTGCTGGTCTGTTTGTCCTTCTGGGGGCCGAGTTTGTGGCGATGCTCTTGATCATCGTCTACGTCGGCGCCGTGGCGGTTCTGTTCCTCTTCGTTGTCATGATGCTGGACATCGACTTTGCCGAGTTGAAGGCGGAGATGGCTAAATACATGCCGCTGGCCTTGCTGATCGGGGTGGTCATCCTGATGCAACTGGCACTGGCCTTTGGTGTCTGGGGCTACTCGGATGGGGCAGAGACCCGTATCGCCGCCCCGGCGGGCGATATCCAGAACACCAAGGCGCTCGGTCTGTTGATCTATGACCGCTACATCATGCTGTTCCAGCTTGCCGGGCTGATCCTTTTGGTTGCCATGATCGGGGCGATTGTCCTGACCCTGCGGCACCGGGTGGATATCAAGCGGCAGGATGTGCTGGCGCAGATGTATCGCGATCCGGCCAAGGCCATGGAACTCAAGGACGTGAAGCCGGGGCAGGGGCTGTGATCAGAACACTTTACAAGGTCGGCTGCGGCGCACCTTGCGCCCCAAGGCTGGCACGGACCATTCGCAAGATTTCTGCACCGAACAAGGCTGGGGCAAGACGATGATCGGAATTGAACATTACCTGACAGTGGCGGCGGCCCTGTTCGTCATCGGGGTCTTTGGCCTGTTTCTGAACCGAAAGAACGTGATCATCATGCTGATGAGCATCGAATTGATGCTGTTGGCGGTGAATATCAACATGGTCGCCTTCTCGTCCTTCCTGGGGGATCTGGTGGGGCAGGTGTTCACCCTGTTCGTCCTGACCGTCGCAGCCGCCGAGGCTGCCATCGGCCTTGCCATTCTTGTGTGTTTCTTCCGCGTCCGCGGGACCATCGACGTTGAAGACGTCAACGTGATGAAGGGCTGAGATTATGGAAACCATCATCCTATTCGCGCCGTTGATCGGCAGCCTGATCTGTGGGTTTGGTTGGAAGATCATTGGCGAGACAGCCGCCCAATGGACCGCGACGGGCCTCTTGTTCCTGTCGGCTTTCTTGTCCTGGATCGTGTTCCTGTCCCATGACGGCGTTACCGAAAGCATTACGATCCTGCGCTGGATCGAAAGTGGCACACTGGCCACCGATTGGGCGATCCGCCTCGACCGCCTGACCGCAATCATGCTGATCGTGATCACCACAGTGTCGGCCCTCGTGCACCTGTATTCCTTTGGCTACATGGCCCATGACGACAACTTCCGCGAGGGCGAGAGCTACCGCCCCCGGTTCTTTGCCTACCTGTCGTTCTTTACCTTTGCGATGCTGATGCTGGTGACCTCGGACAACCTCATCCAGATGTTCTTTGGCTGGGAAGGCGTCGGCGTCGCCTCTTACCTGCTGATCGGGTTCTACTACCGCAAGCCAAGCGCCAACGCGGCGGCGATCAAGGCCTTTGTGGTCAACCGGGTCGGCGACTTTGGCTTTGCCCTTGGTATCTTTGCGATCTACTTCCTCGTTGACTCGGTCCGGTTTGACGACATCTTTGCGGCTGCCCCGTCGCTGGCAGAGACCCAGCTGTCCTTCCTTTGGACCGACTGGAACGCGGCGAACCTGGTAGCCTTCCTTCTGTTCATCGGGGCGATGGGCAAATCGGCCCAGTTGTTCCTGCACACCTGGCTGCCTGACGCGATGGAGGGCCCGACACCCGTTTCGGCCCTGATCCACGCGGCCACCATGGTGACCGCGGGCGTGTTCCTTGTCTGCCGGATGTCCCCGATCTTTGAATACGCCCCCGAGACCAAGACATTCATCGTCTATATGGGGGCCTGCACCGCCTTTTTCGCAGCGACTGTCGGTCTGGTTCAGACCGACATCAAACGGGTCATCGCCTATTCGACCTGTTCGCAGCTGGGCTACATGTTCGTGGCCGCTGGTGTTGGTGTCTATTCGGTGGCCATGTTCCACCTTCTGACCCACGCCTTCTTTAAGGCGATGCTGTTCCTTGGGGCCGGCTCTGTCATCCACGGGATGCATCACGAGCAGGACATGCGGAACTACGGCGGCCTGCGCCACAAGATGCCCCGCACCTTCTGGGCGATGATGATCGGCACGCTGGCCATCACCGGCGTCGGCATTCCGCTTCTTTACGTTGGCTTTCCGGTGGGCTTTGCGGGCTTTGTGTCCAAGGATGCGATCATCGAAAGCGCCTTTGCCGCCGACGCGGGCTTTGCCTTCTGGGTGTTGGTTGTCGCGGCCTTCATGACCAGCTTTTACAGCTGGCGCCTGATGTTCCTGACGTTCTATGGCACCCCACGCGGTGATCATCATACCCACGAGCATGCCCACGAAAGCCCCAATGTCATGACCATCCCGCTGGCCGTTCTGGCCGTTGGGGCGATCTTTTCGGGAATGGTGTTCTACAAGCCGTTCTTCAGCAGCGACGAGAACGTCGGCAAGTTCTTTGGCGTCCTTGAGGCGTCCGATCATGCCGGGGCCGAGGATCACGCCGCAGGCTTTACCCTGATTGCCCCCGCCTATGCCGCCGGAGAAGCGACCGAAGGGGACGCGGGCGAGCATGCTGCCGTTGAATGGCCCGCCGTGCCCGGCACCGGTGCGATCTTCAAGCACCCCGACAACCACGTCCTCCACGAGGCCCATAGCGTGCCCGTCTGGGTCAAGCTGTCGCCCTTCTTTGCCATGCTCCTTGGCTTTGGTCTGGCCTTTCAGATGTACATCCGTCGTCCCGATTGGCCGGCCAAACTGGCCGAGAACCAGCGCCCGCTCTACGAGTTCCTGTTGAACAAGTGGTACTTTGACGAGATCTACAACTTCCTCTTTGTCCGCCCGGCCATGGGCCTTGGGCGGTTCCTGTGGAAGCAGGGCGATGGGACAGTCATTGACGGCGGCATCAACGGCGTGGCGATGGGGATCATCCCCTTCTTCACCCGCCTCGCCGGTCGGGCACAGTCGGGATACATGTTCACTTACGTTTTCTGGATGGTCCTTGGCATCGCCGCCCTGCTGACCTGGATGACGCTGTCGGGAGGGGCAGAATAATGGGTAACCTTCTGTCGCTGACCACTTTCATCCCGCTTTTGGGGGCGGCGATCCTGGCCCTGTTCCTGCGTGGCGATGACGAGGCCGCGCAGCGCAATGCCAAGTGGGTGGCCTTTGCCACCACGGTCTTCTGTTTTGTCGTGTCGCTGTTCATCCTGTTCGAGTTTGATCCCTCCAACATCGATTTCCAGTTTGTGGAAGACGCCGAGTGGTTGCTGGGACTTCGCTACCGAATGGGTGTTGACGGGATCTCGATCCTGTTTGTCATGCTGACGACCTTCCTGATGCCGCTGGTCATTGCCTCGTGCTGGGACGTCAAGACCCGGGTCAAGGAATACATGATCGCCTTCCTGGTACTTGAGACCCTGATGCTGGGTGTCTTCATGGCGCTTGATCTGGTCCTGTTCTACCTGTTCTTCGAGGCTGGCCTGATCCCGATGTTCCTGATCATCGGCATCTGGGGTGGCAAGAACCGGATCTACGCATCCTTCAAGTTCTTCCTTTATACGTTCCTTGGCTCTGTGCTGATGCTGGTGGCGATGGTCGCCATGTTCGCCCAGGCCGGCACCACCTGTATCGGAGGCTGCGGCGACGGGGTTTCGCTGCTTACCTACAACTTCTCGTCCGAGGCTTTCCCTCTTTTGGGCATGCAGGTGATGGGGGGCATGCAGACGATGCTTTTCCTGGCCTTCTTCGCCTCATTCGCGGTCAAGATGCCGATGTGGCCAGTCCACACATGGTTGCCCGACGCCCACGTGCAGGCCCCCACGGCCGGTTCGGTGGTGCTGGCGGCGATCTTGTTGAAGATGGGGGGCTACGGCTTCCTGCGGTTCAGCCTGCCAATGTTCCCGGTGGCCTCCGATATCTGGGCGCCAGTGGTCTTGTGGATGTCGGCCATCGCCATCGTCTACACCTCGCTTGTGGCGCTGGTGCAGTCGGACATGAAAAAGCTGATCGCCTACTCCTCGGTCGCGCACATGGGCTTTGTGACGATGGGCATCTTTGCTGTGAACCAGCAGGGGCTTGATGGGGCCATATTCCAGATGATCAGCCACGGCTTTATCTCGGGTGCACTCTTTCTTTGCGTCGGGGTGATCTATGACCGGATGCACACCCGCGAGATTGACGCCTATGGCGGCCTCGTCAACCGGATGCCGGCCTATGCGATGATCTTCATGCTATTCACCATGGCCAATGTTGGCCTGCCGGGCACCTCTGGATTTATCGGGGAATTCCTGACGTTGGTGGGCGTGTTCCAGGTGAATACCTGGGTTGCGATGGTTGCGACAACGGGGGTCATCCTATCGGCCGCCTATGCCTTGTGGCTGTATCGCCGGGTTGTCATGGGCGACCTCATCAAAGAGGCCCTGCGCTCGATCACCGACATGACCCGACGCGAGCGGGCAATCTTTGCACCACTGGTCTTTATGACCCTGCTTCTGGGCGTCTATCCGGCGCTTGTAACCGATATCATTGGCCCCAGCGTCAGCGCGCTGGTCGACCACGTTGACGTGGCTGTGGCGGACTATGATGCCGCCAGCCAGTTTGCCGAAAATTAAGGACCCAAGGTATGCTTTCCGCCGATATCCAAGTTGTCCTGCCCGAAATCGTTCTGGCCATTTACGCCATGATCGCCCTGCTTGGCGCGGTCTATACCAGCAAGGACGGGATGGCCTCGATCCTGGTCTGGGTGACCAGTGCGGTCATGGTTCTGCTGGCCCTTTGGGTTGGCACCGACAGCGGCACGCAGGTGGCCTTTGGGGGCATGTTCGTCGACGACGGCTTTGCCCGCTTTGCCAAGGTCATGATCCTGTTATCGGCCGCAGCGGTCTTGTTGATGTCCGAAGGGTATATGCTGCGCCATGGCCTCTTGCGGTTCGAGTATCCGCTGCTGGTGGCGCTGGCCACCGTGGGCATGATGGTCATGGTCTCGGCCGGTGATTTGATGGCTCTTTACATGGGGCTCGAGCTGCAGTCGCTCGCCCTCTATGTCGTCGCCGCTCTGCGCCGGGACAGCCAGAAATCGACCGAAGCGGGCCTGAAGTACTTTGTGCTGGGGGCGCTGTCGTCGGGCCTTTTGCTTTATGGCGCCTCTTTGACCTATGGTTTTGCCGGAACAACGCTGTTCTCGGGCATCGTCGAGGCGACGAGTGACAAGCCGTCCTTGGGCCTCTTGTTCGGCCTTGTGTTCCTGATGGCGGGTTTCGCCTTCAAGGTGTCCGCCGCGCCGTTCCACATGTGGACGCCGGATGTCTATGAAGGCTCGCCCACGCCGGTCACCGCCTTCTTTGCAACCGCCCCCAAGGTCGCGGCGATGGCGCTGTTTGCCCGGGTCGTCTTTGACGCTTTTGGCGGGATCGTCGGGGACTGGCAGCAGATCGTGGCGTTCTTGTCCGTCATCTCTATGTTTCTTGGGGCCGTGGCCGCCATCGGGCAGACCAACATCAAACGGCTGATGGCCTATTCGTCCATCGCACACATGGGCTTTGCCCTGATGGGGCTTGCCTCTGGCACCGCCTTTGGTGTGCAGGCGATGCTGATCTACATGGCGATCTACGTCACCATGAACATCGGCACATTTGCCTTCATCATGAGCATGGAAAAGGACGGCCGCGTCGTGACAGACATCGCCAGCCTGAACATGTACTCCAAACGCGAGCCCTTGAAGGCGGGTGCCATGCTGTTCCTGCTGTTCAGCCTTGCAGGTGTGCCGCCGTTCCTTGGGTTCTTTGGCAAACTTTACGTCCTGCGCGCCGCCTACGAAGGCGGATTGGCCTGGCTGGCCATCGCCGGTGTGGTCGCCAGCGTTATCGGTGCCTTCTATTACCTGCGCATCGTCTACTTCATGTATTTCGGAGAAGAGCGGGAGGCGCTGGATCCGGGAATGTCGCCGGTCCTCTGGGGCTTTCTCATGGCCTCGGCCGCTGTGATGCTTGGGGGCGTTGTAAACATGTTCGGCATCGAGCCGATGGCTGCCTTTGCCGCCGCTGCCCTTGTCAACTGAGGGATCAGGACGGGCTCTGCCCTGGCCGGATGAATATGACCGGCTGATCCTCGACGAGGTCGACAGCACCATGGCCGAAGCGGCCCGCAGGGTCCGAGAGCTGGATAAACCCACCTGGGTCATGGCGCGGCGGCAGAGCGCCGCCAAGGGGCGCCAGGGCAAGACATGGGTCCAACCGGCGGGCAACCTTGCCGCCACCCTGATCTTTCGCCCAGACTGCACACCTGCCGAAGCGGCCAAGCGGTCCTTCCTTGCCGCCAATGCCCTGTTCGAGGCGCTGGCCATTCACGTCGACCGGTCCAAGCTGGCGTTGAAATGGCCCAACGATGTTCTGCTAGATGGGGGCAAGGTTTCGGGCATACTTCTCGAATCCACCTCGCGTGGGCCATTCGTTGATTGGCTGTCAATCGGGATCGGCGTCAACCTGGCGAATGCCCCCGAAGACCTTGGAGGGGCCTTCCCCCCCGTCAGCCTGCGCGGGGCAGGGGGCGAGGACGTCCTGCCCGAGACCTTTCTGACCGTGCTGGCCGACGCCTATGCGACCCAGGAAGGCAAGCTTGCGGCCTTTGGCTTTCCCCGCATTCGCGAAGACTGGCTGCGCAATGCCGCCCGTCTGGGCGAAGAAATCACTGCCCGCACCGGCAAAAAGACGGTGCGCGGACTTTTTGATACCATCGACCAGGACGGCAACCTTGTCCTGATCACATCCCGTGGACCCCGCAGTATCGCGGCAGCGGATGTGTACTTTTGAAGGGATCAGGAACCATGCTCCTGGCGATTGATTGCGGCAATACCAACACCGTTTTCTCAATCTGGGATGGGAAAACCTTCCTGGCCACCTGGCGGACCTCGACCGATTGGCAAAGGACGGCGGACCAGTATTTTGTCTGGCTCTCGACCCTGATGGGTGCGCGCAAGCTGGATGTGCAGATCACAGAGGTGATCATATCCTCCACAGTGCCAAGGGTGGTATTCAACCTTAGGGTCCTGGCCGACCGCTACTTCAACTGCCGCCCTCTTGTCGTGGGCAAGCCTGAATGTCATTTGCCGGTCCCACCAAGGGTTGATCCGGGCACGGCGGTCGGGCCGGACCGTTTGGTCAATACCGTCGGCGCCTTTGATCGGCATGGCGGCAACCTGATCGTGGTGGACTTTGGCACTGCCACCACCGCCGATGTGGTGGATGATGACGGCGCCTATGTGGGTGGGGTGATCGCCCCTGGGGTCAATGTCAGCCTTGAGGCCTTTCACATGGCCGCCGCCGCCTTGCCCCACGTCGATGTCAGTCGGCCGGACAAGGTGATTGGCACCAACACTGTGGCCTGCATGCAATCCGGGGCGTTCTGGGGTTACATCGGACTGGTGAAGGAGATAACCGCTCGGATCAAAGCGGAACGCGGGCGCGCGATGAAGGTCATCGGCACCGGCGGTCTGGCATCGTTGTTCGCGCAAGGCGACGCGCTATTTGATGCCATAGAAGATGATCTGACGATGCATGGCCTGACGGTCATCCACGAGTACAACAAGGATAACGAATGAAAAGTGGGACTGATCGGCTGATCTACCTTCCCCTCGGCGGGGCGGGCGAGATCGGGATGAACGCCTATGTTTATGGCTATGGGGCGCCGGGCAAGGAACGACTGATCGTTGTTGATCTGGGCGTGACCTTTCCCGACATGGACGGCACGCCGGGTGTGGACCTGATCCTGCCCGACGTTACCTGGCTTGAGGAACGGCGCGACCGGATCGAGGCGATCTTTATCACCCATGCCCACGAAGACCACGTCGGCGCGGTGGGACTGTTGTGGGAGCGGCTGAAGGCGCCGATCTATGCCCGCAAATTCACCGGCGCCTTGGCCCGGATGAAGCTTGACGATCACGGCGCTCCCGAAAGCGCGCTGCGCATCGTAGGTGCCTGGCCGGAAACCGTGAAGGCCGGACCGTTCACGGTGGGTTTCGTGCCGATCAGCCATTCGATCCCCGAAAGTGCGGGCCTTGCCATCGACAGCCCTGCAGGCCGGGTGATCCATTCGGGCGACTTCAAGATCGACACTGCCCCCGTTGTGGGCGAGGCCTTTGACCGCGCCCTTTGGGCCGAAGTGGCCAAGCCGGGCGTCAAGGCGCTGATCTGCGATTCCACCAATGTGTTTTCGCCATTGCCGGGCCGGTCGGAATCGACCCTTTCCCCGGCGATCGAGCAGTTCATGAAAGACGCCGCCGGCATGGTGGTCGCCACCACCTTTGCCTCGAACGTTGCCCGCCTGAAGACGATTGCCACCGCGGCAGAGCGGGCGGGCCGGTCGGTCTGCTTGCTTGGCCGGGCCATGCGTAAGATGGTCGAGACATCAAAGTCGACCGGTCTTTTGAACGATTTTCCCAATGTGGTTTCCCCCGAGGACGCCGCCCAGATGCCGCGCAATACCGTCCTTTTGCTTGTGACCGGCAGCCAGGGCGAGCGGCGTGCCGCCTCGGCGCAACTGGCGCAGGGGTCCTATCTTGGGCTGTCGTTGAAAGAGGGGGATACGTTCCTGTTCTCCTCCAAGACCATTCCGGGCAATGAGCGCGGCGTGATCCGCATCATGAACGCCTTTAGCGAGATGGGCGTTGATGTCGTCGATGATGACGGTGGCAAATATCATGTGTCGGGCCACGCCAACCGGCCTGACCTGTCCGAAATGCATGAAATCATTGACCCGCAGGTCATCATTCCCATGCACGGCGAACACCGCCACCTGCGAGAGCATGTGAAACTGGCCGCCGAAAAGGGCCGGACCGGGATCGTAGCTGTCAACGGTATGATGCTGGACCTGAGTGGCAATGCCCCCAAGGTGGCCGAGTATGTCGAAACCGGTCGCACCTATCTTGACGGGTCTGTCCAGATCGGCGCGATGGACGGCGTGGTGCGGGACCGTATCCGCATGGCGTTGAACGGTCATGTCACCGTCACGCTGATCATTGATGAGAACGACGAGCCCCTCGGTGATCCGTGGGTGGAGCTTATGGGCCTGCCCGAGACGGGCCGGTCAAACGCGGCCCTTGTCGAAGTGCTGGAAGAGGACCTGAGCCAGTTCATCAACCGCGCCGCTGCCAAAACCCTGCGCGACGAGGACAAGCTTGAAAAAGAACTCAAGCGGATCACGCGCCAGACCTCGCAGAACGAGATCGGCAAGAAGCCAGAAGTGACGATTGTTGTCAGCAGACTAAGCTAGACAAGAATGATCTGGACCAAACGAAAAAGGCGGGCCTTGGCCCGCCTTTTCTATGTCTCGTCTATTCTTTGCCGTCCCGGTTTGCCGGGGAACGCCTGATAAGGTCTTAACCGGCCCGACGCTCGTCAAAGCTTTTGAGGATAAAGGCGGGGGCGTCGTCGCCCATGCCCACAATCTTTTCGTCGCGCGGCTCGCGGCGGCCCCGGCCACGCGGGCGCGGTTCCTGATCACGCTTGGGGCGCGTTTCGACGGCTTGTTGCGCAGGTTCGGCGTTGGGCTCTGGCGCAATCTGGGGGGCGGGCTCTGCTACGGCAGGTTCGGCCACGGCTGGGGAGGCCACGGCTGGGGAGGCCTCTACCGCCGCACCTGTTTCGGCTGGCTTCGCCTCATCGCGTGGGGTCCGGCTGCGGCTGCGGCTTCTGCTGCGGCTGCGTGCGGGCTTATCCTCGGTCCGTCCGTCATCCTCGACCTCGCCGGTGGGCTGGGGACGATTGGTGAGGGGGTTATCAAGCCGGGGAATGGTGGTCTGTACCAGACGCTCGATCGCATCGAGGTTCTTTTCGTCGCGCGGCACACAGATCATCATCGCCGCACCCTTGCGACCGGCCCGGCCGGTCCGGCCGATCCGGTGGACATAATCCTCGGCGTGGCTGGGCACATCAAAGTTGAACACATGGCTGACGGCGGGGACATCAAGGCCGCGGGCAGCCACGTCAGAGGCGCACAGGAACCGGATTGATCCTTCGCGGAAACCGTCAAGCGTCCGCATCCGCTGCGACTGTTCCAGATCGCCGTGGATCGGTTCAGCGTTATAGCCATATTTTTTCAGGGACTTGGCAACGATATCCACATCCGTCTTGCGGTTGCAGAAGATGATCGCGTTGGTGCAAGCCTCACCCTCGGCATCGATCATCGCGCGCAACAGGTCGCGCTTTTCCTTGGCCTCGGCATCCTTGCGGCTGCCTTTGAACATGACCACTCCCTGGGTGATATTCTCGCCGGTCGTAGCGGCGCGGGCGACCTCGATCTTGGCGGGGGCGGAGAGGAAGGTATTTGTGATCCGCTCAATCTCGGGCGCCATGGTGGCCGAGAAGAACAGGGTCTGACGGGTAAAGGGTGTCAGGCCGAAAATCCGCTCAATATCGGGAATGAACCCCATGTCGAGCATGCGGTCAGCCTCGTCCACCACCATGATCTGGACGCCGGTCAAGAGCAGCTTACCACGCTCAAAATGGTCAAGCAGGCGGCCCGGTGTGGCGATCAGCACGTCAACGCCCCGGTCGATCAGCAGGTCTTGCTCCTTAAAGCTGACGCCGCCGATCAGAAGGGCCTTGGTCAGCTTCGTATGCTTGGCATAGGTGTCAAAGTTCTCGGCAACCTGGGCGGCAAGCTCGCGCGTGGGGCAAAGCACCAGGCTGCGTGGCATGCGCGCGCGGGCGCGGCCACGGCCAAGTAGGGTGATCATCGGCAGGACAAAGCTTGCCGTCTTGCCGGTCCCGGTCTGGGCGATGCCCAGAACGTCACGTCCTGCCAGGGCAGGGGGGATCGCGCCGGCCTGAATGGGGGTTGGGGTGGTGTAGCCGGTGTCGGCGACAGCTCGCAGAACCTTTGCATCCAAGTTCAGGTCAGCGAACTGGACCTGAACGGGGGCGTCAGCGGCAAGGATGGTCTTGTCGGGGGTATCAGTCGTGGTATCAGTCAAAGGGGGCCCTTTCGCGTATGTTGCGGCCTGTTCCGGCCGCAAACACGCGCGGCCCGCCCGACCGGATTGCCGGGGCGTTCATCTTAGCGTTGCGATAGGCTTAAACGGCGGAAAGGTCAAGGAAACTTAGGTATAGGGGCCGATTGACCCTAAACCATCATTTCCTTGGTCGCTGTCAGCTTGACGTCCGGATAATCCCGGCCGATCCGGTCGATGTCCCATTGCAGTCGCGTGAGAAAGACGAGGTCGTCGTCATTGTCCGTGGCCATGTGCTGCTTGTTCACATTGACCAGCGCATCGACCGCCACTTTTGGCCCCGCAACCCAGCGGGCAGAGGTGAATTGCGATGGGGAGAAGTTGACGGGCAGGCCGTACTCAAGCTCGATCCGGCTTGCCAGCACCTCGAACTGAAGGGCGCCCACGACACCGACGATAAAGCCTGAACCGATCATCGGCTTGAAGACCTTGGCGGCACCCTCTTCGGCAAATTGCATCAGCGCCTTTTCAAGATGCTTGGCCTTCATCGGATCGCCCGCGCGGACCGATTGCAGCAATTCGGGCGCGAAGGAGGGGATGCCGGTGACCCGCAGCATCTCGCCTTCTGTCAGCGTATCGCCGATGCGCAATTGGCCATGGTTCGGAATGCCGATGATGTCCCCGGCCCAGGCCTCTTCCGCCAGTTCGCGGTCAGCGGCCAGAAAGAGGACCGGGTTGGTGATGCTCATCGGTTTTTTCGACCGGACATGGGTCAGTTTCATGCCCCGTTCGAAATGGCCCGAGGCGAGGCGCAGAAAGGCGACCCGGTCGCGGTGCTTGGGGTCCATATTGGCCTGAACCTTGAACACGAAACCGGTGACTTTGGGTTCCTCGGGGGCGATCTTGCGCGGCTCTGCCGACTGGATCTGTGGTTCAGGCCCGAAAGAGCCGATGCCGTCCATCAGTTCGCGCACGCCAAAGGAATTGATGGCAGATCCGAACCAGATCGGGGTCATGTGGCCTTCAAGGACGGCCTGAGGATCAAGCGCGGGCAAAAGCTCGCGGGCCATTTCAATTTCTTCGCGCAGTTTGGCCAGCACATCGGCTGGCACATGTTCTGCCATGCGCGGATCGTCCAGCCCGTTGATCTGGATTGAGTCGGCCACCCGGTTCCGGTCGGCCCTGTAGATCAGCTCCAGCCGGTCATTCAAAAGATCGTAGCAGCCGAGGAAATCGCGGCCCATGCCGATCGGCCAGGAGGCCGGTGTCACGTCGATGGCCAGATTTTCCTGAATCTCGTCGATGATCTCAAAGGTGTCGCGGCTTTCGCGGTCCATCTTGTTGCAAAATGTCAGGATGGGCAGATCGCGCAGGCGGCAGACTTCAAAGAGCTTTTGGGTCTGGCTTTCCACGCCCTTGGCCCCGTCGATGACCATGACCGCAGCGTCAACCGCCGTCAGGGTGCGATAGGTGTCCTCGGAAAAGTCAGAGTGGCCGGGCGTGTCCACAAGGTTGAAGCGGAAGGTCTTGTAATCAAACGACATCGCAGAGGCCGAGACGGAAATGCCCCGGTCCTTTTCCATCTGCATAAAGTCCGAGCGGGTCCGCCGGGCTTCGCCTTTGGCGCGCACCTGACCGGCCATCTGGATAGCCCCGCCGAACAGCAGGAACTTTTCGGTCAGCGTCGTCTTGCCCGCGTCCGGGTGCGAAATGATCGCAAAGGTACGGCGGCGGGCAATCTCGGGGGGAAGGCTGGGGCGATTTGTCATGGCTGCCCATTATCGGATGGACGCGTGGCAAGCAATCAACTCGGTGAGGTCAGATTGCTGCCATAGTCGGTTTGTAGGGATCAGGGGATTTCAACCTGCCATGCCGCAACGCGGTTTTGGAAAAACGCAAAACGTTTCGCACGATCCGCTTGTGAACCAATGACACGATACATTGTCAAAAAAGGACTTCAGATGATCAGACCGGCCCTTATCGTTCTTCCCTTGCTTCCGTTACTTGCCGGTTGCGGCGTGGTGGAAAACATCCGCAATTCACTTGCTCTTGCCCAAGAGGCGCAGCAATTCAACGATGCCTATGATCGTTTGGACGGTGTGACAGAGACGCCTGAAATCGGGCTGCCGACAGGGCAAGTCGCGTACACTGGTCAGTCGGCTGTCGTTATCGGTTCCGGCAATGCCGAGCAGATCCTGATCGGTGATGCCACGTTCAACGCTGATTTCGATGGTGATACGATCACAGGAAGTCTGGGCACCTTCCGGCAGCATCAAGGCGGCATCAATACGACTGCCTATTCAGGTGCGCTGACCTTGAACAACGGGGTGCTGGGTCAGACCGTGACCAACGATATCGACGGACAGTTCACGGGTACCCTGCGGGGCGACGGTGACGTCATCGGCGTCGACGTTGCCGTCAATGGCGCGTTTGGGGGTGACACGGGCGACAGCCTTGTCGTCTTTGGCGAGGCTAACACAGGCAGTTTCACCCTGAACGGAAACAACATCTCAGGCAGCGTGCAAGCCTATGGTGAGCAGCAATAACGAAAATTGACAGTGCCGCCGGTTTGATGCCGGCGGCATTATCTTTTGGCCCGAAGCTTTTGGCCCGAATGGGCTGAATTGAATTGGTTCAGGCCGCGCCCGACGCTTTGCGAAGCAGGGCGACTGTGTCGAGGCCCGATAATAGCCGTTCCCCAACCTCATAGCCCTGATAGGCGCGGTAGGCATGCCAGCCACGACCCGCATTGCCGGCAATGACACCAGTCGGAAGGGCGGGGTGGGTCCGGGCGTTGATGATCAGCGATTCGGCGGCGATGCCTTCAGCCAAGATGATCTGGTGATCGTCGAACAGCAGCTGGAAATAATCCACGAAACCGCCTTCTGCCAAGACGACTGTATCATCGTTGACCAGGTGCCGCACCTTGACGAGAACTTCGGACCGTCCGGCACCCAGCTTGTCTTCACGCTGGTAGACAAAGATGCGGTGTTCGGAGCTTAACAGAAGATCGTTTTGGTTGTGCAAGGCGCCCTTGCGGATGACGACCGGCGCCATCTCGCCCGAGGCCCGGACAGTGGTCTGTCCGATCCAGCGCAACTCTTGCGGGCCATCGTCGCGGGTCAGAATGCGATCGCCCACGCGCAATTCTTCGATCCGGCGCTGTTCGCCCGACGCCATGGTGATATGGGTGCCGCGCGAAAAGGATACGCAGGCCACCTCGGCCAGACGGGCTGCCGGATTGACCCTGTCAATTCCGACAAGCCGGTAGTCTGTGTCGGGGATCAGGCTGACCAGCGGCAGCATGTAGATTTCCGCAACCTCCGCCTCTTCGATCTCAACGAAAATCAAAAGCTCGCAGGTGGACCCGTCGGGAACCATCAAGGTGATGCAACTATCGAGGAATACCCGTCGACCGGCCTCGCCCAGCGGGCTGCCCTCATCAACGGTGAAGGTGCGGGGCCGACGTCCCATGACAAGCGACAGACGCGCGCGCTTGGCGTCGGCATTCATCTGGTAGGTGTCGTCCATGACCAGTTCGTCGGCAAAGGACATGCTGTCACCTTCTGCGACCCCCTCGACCACGACAAAATCCGCCGCCCGGCACACAAGCAGCGATTGAGAGGTCACGAGTGAGGTTTCAGCGTACATTCCGCCCCCGCGGTACAACAAAAATACAGGTCTTGGGATCGCGCAGAAATATGGCTTTTCAACGACAGCAAGTCGGCAGGCGATAGGCATTGTTGCCCAGCAAGGGTGCGAGTGCTAGGTCGTGCGCTCAAAGAAGAGGAGTTGCACGATGGACTTGGGGATTAAGGGCAAGCGCGCATTGGTTTGCGCAGCATCAAAGGGTCTTGGGCGCGGATGTGCTGAAGCCCTGGCCGAGGCCGGCGTTGATCTGGTGTTGAACGCACGGGGCGCCGAGGCGCTAGAAGCGACCGCAGAGGCCTTGCGCACCGCTTACGGTGTCAATGTCGTGACGGTGGCTGCCGACATCACCTCCGAAGAGGGGCGGGCGGCCGTATTGGCCGAGGCTGCCGGCGTCGACATTCTGGTGACCAATGCGGGTGGCCCACCCCCGGGTCTGTGGTCGGACTGGGACCGCGATGACTTTATCAAGGCGCTGGACGGCAACATGCTGACACCCATCGCGCTGATCAAGGCGCTCATGCCCTCCATGATCGACAATGGCTGGGGCCGGGTGGTCAATATCACTTCGGGTTCGGTCAAGGCGCCGATCCCGCAATTGGGTTTGTCGAACGCGGCCCGCGCCGGTCTGACCGGCTTTGTCGCGGGAACCGCCCGTCAGGTGGCGGCCAAGGGCGTGACCATCAACAACATGCTGCCTGGCATTCACGCAACCGATCGTGCCGACCAGTTGGATGGCGGGGTGGCCAAGGCCCAGAACATCACCCTGGCCGAGGCAACCGCACAACGTCAGGCCACCATCCCCGCCCGCCGCTATGGAACGGCGGCCGAATTCGGGGCCATGTGCGCCTTTTTGTGCAGCCAAAAGGCGGGTTTTATCGTCGGCCAGAACATTCTTCTGGATGGTGGCGCGATCAACGCGACCCTTTGACCCTTTGGGCCGCCCTTGTCGGCGGCCCATCGCGCTGCTATTCGCACTAAAGTCGATTGAAACGCTAAGGTAATGCCGCGTGCCGCCAATCCCACGCCTTGAGACACGGAACCTGTCCCGCAGCTTTGAGGGAAGGCGGGTTGTCGACGACGTGTCGCTGACGCTGTACCCCGGGCAGGTGACCTGCCTTTTGGGTCCGTCGGGTTGTGGCAAGTCCACCACCCTGAGGATCATCGCTGGCGTTGAACACCAGGACGCCGGAACGATCCTGTCGGACGGCCAGCTGATTTGCGGCGAGGGTGTCCATGTCGCCCCCGAGGCGCGGGGCATCGGATTGATGTTCCAGGATTTCGCCCTGTTCCCCCATCTGTCAGTCGCAGGCAATGTGGCCTTTGGCCTGATGGGCAACAAAGCCGCTGCCCGGGGCCGGGTGGAAGAACTGTTGGCCCGTGTCGGCATGTCCCGCCACATCGACCGCTTTCCCCATGAGTTATCGGGAGGAGAGCAGCAGCGCGTAGCTCTGGCCCGCGCCCTCGCGCCGCGCCCCCGGATCATGTTGATGGATGAACCCTTCTCGGGGCTTGATGACCGGTTGCGCGACGACATCCGGGACGAAACTCTTGCCGTATTAAAGGCCGAAGGGACAGCGGTCCTTCTCGTGACCCACGAACCGGGCGAGGCGATGCGGATGGCCGATGAAATCGCGCTTATGCGCGATGGCCGGATCGTGCAGCGCGGCGCGCCCTATCATGTCTACAATGCTCCCGTCGATCGCGCTGCGGCAGCTTTTTTCAGCGACGTCAATGTGATCAAGGGCAAGGTGAGCGGGGCGCTGACCGAAACCGCCTTTGGCCATTTCCTGGCCCCCGGTGTCCCCGATGGGACCGACGTCGACATCGTTATCCGGCCTCAACACCTCAAGATCGACTTTGACCGTCATGGACGCGGGCCAAATCCGACGGCGGTGGACGGCACGCCCGCCCGTGGCGTGGTGGAGCGGGCCCGTTTCATGGGGTCCGAAAGCCTGGTCGAGTTTCGGATGGACTTTGACGGGTCGGTCCTCAAGGCGCTGGTGCCTTCGGTCTTTCTGCCCAAGCCGGGCACGCCGCTTTGGCTGATGATCCGTCGGGACCGCTGCTTTGTCTTTCCCGCCTCGGCCTGAGGGTTAGTCCGTCCCCGGATCGGACTGGTTGAGGTAATCAGCCAGTGACTTGCCTGCCTCATCCACGAATAGCTGGGGCAGCACAGACAGCTTTTCGATCCGGTCCACGCGAAACACCCGAAAGGCGGCCCGCAACTCGCACCAAAGCGTAACGGTCCAGACACGCCCCCAGTAATCCAGTTGCAAGGGCCGGATTGTCCGGTCCGTTACACCGCCGTCCGCGGCCCTGTAGCTGATCCGCACCTTTTGGCGGGCCCGGATGGCGGCGCGAAGGGCGGGCATGTGCTCAAAGCCGCGTGTGGCATCTTTGAATGGGTAGACGGCGATGCCCCAGCCGGTGGGCGGTGTCGACCGGTCCTCGGGCAATACGGCGTCGATCTTGGCCGACAGGCTGCGGGCGGCCTCTTGCAATTCGGGATCGGCGGCCTCGCCCACGACGGCCATGCCAAGGTGCAGGGCCTCGAGCTCGATCACGCTCAGGTTCAGGGGGGGCAGGGTGATCGCGGCTGTCGCCATATAGCCCAGGCCGCGCTCGCCCTCGATCGGGACGCCCGAGGCCATGAGCGTGTCCATGTCGCGGTAGACCGTGCGGACCGAAACCCCCAGCCGGTCAGCCAGATCCTGCGCCCGGTGCAACCGCCCGTCGCGCAGGATCTGGATCAGGTCAAAAAGGCGGTCGGTGCGGCGCATGGGTGAGGGCCTATCGGGGCAGGGCCTTGGGGGGCAGGAGGGCGTGTCTGTGACGCCATCCTGTCAGTTGACAGGTTTTTGACACGAAAAGCAACATCACGAGGCATTCGTGTTTTGTTTGGCTCTTTTCCAGCCCCGGTCTAGGCCCTATCACCGTTGTCTGAAATGTAACGCCGCGCCTGTGCGAGGGCGCCTGCGAAGGAGAAACTGAAATGCTGAACAACATTGGTCTTCCTGGCCTGCTGCTGATCGCTGTCGTTGTGCTGGTCCTTTTTGGGCGCGGCAAGATCTCGTCCCTGATGGGTGAGGTCGGCAAAGGCATCACCGCCTTCAAAAAAGGTGTGGACGACGGCAAGGCCGAGCTTGAGGAGAAGACCGCCGATGCCGCCCGCGACGTGACCCCCGAGGCTGAAAAAGACAAAGTCTGATCAGGGCGGCACGCAACGCGGTAACGAAGGGAACGCCGGATGTTTGGCATGGGCTGGAGCGAAATGGTGCTGATCGGCATCGTGGCGCTGATTGTTGTCGGGCCCAAGGACCTGCCCGGGATGTTCCGCACCCTGGGCCAGTTCACCGGCAAGGCACGCGGCATGGCGCGGGAATTCTCTAAGGCGATGGAGGCCGCAGCTGACGAAAGCGGCGTCAAGGACATTTCCAAGACGATCAAGGCCGCGTCAAACCCGACTGCCTTTGGCACCGACAAGCTGCGCGAGGCAGCCGGTCTGAAGTCGTCCTTCAAGCCGGGCGGTGCGACCGAGGCCCTTTCGGCCGAGCGTGAGGCCAACCGGGCCAAGATCGCGGAGGCGACGGCTGCAGCGGCAACCGCCCGCAAAGCCCGCGAAGCGGCCGCCGCCGCGGGAGTTGAAGTGCCGGCCGAAACGCCTCCTGCCGCCAAACCGGCGCCTGCTGCCAAAGAGAATACGGCCAAGAAGGCCGCACCTAAGGCCACCACTTCAAAGGCCGCCTCTCCAAAGGCCGCGGCTGCAAAGCCTGCGACAGGCAAAGCATCGGCAAAAGCTGCGTCTTCAAATGCGACGCCCAAGCCACGCGCACCTCGCAAGACTAAAGCGTCCTCATCAACGGATAGTTCAGAATGACCGACACTGACGACCTGTCCGACAGCACTGCCCCTTTGATCGAGCATCTGGCTGAGCTGCGAAGCCGGCTGATCTGGTCGCTTCTGGCCTTCGTGGTCTGCATGGTGCTGTGTTTCACAGTCTGGAACCCGATCTTCGACTTTCTGACGGCCCCCCTGTGCCGGGAGCTGGCGGACCGTGGACAGGAATGCCAGACCTACCTGCTGAACCTGCAGGAAGGCTTTTTCCTTGCCATTTCGATCTCGCTGTTCGGAGGGTTGGTGCTCTCGTTTCCGGTGATCAGCTACCAGATGTGGCGGTTTGTGGCGCCGGGGCTTTACAAGAACGAAAAGGGCGCCTTTTTGCCGTTCCTTCTGGCCTCGCCCATCATGTTCACGCTGGGCGGCCTGTTCGCCTTTTACATCATTACCCCGCTTGCCTTCGACTTCTTCCTCGGGTTCCAGCAGGCCGGGACCTTGCTCGATGGGCCCGACAGCGCAACCGGGGTTGCAGGTATCGCCTTCCAGGGCTCTGCCCAGTCCTATGTCCTTTTGACGATCAAGTTCATCGTGGCCTTTGGGCTGTGCTTTCAGCTTCCTGTGCTGCTGACCCTGATGGGTAAGGCGGGGCTGGTCAGCGCGACGGGCCTTGCCGGGACGCGCAAGTACGCCATGGTCGGTATTCTGGTGGTCGCGGCCATCGCCACGCCGCCGGATGTGGTCAGCCAGGTCATCCTCTTTACGGTGGTCTATGGCCTCTACGAGGTGTCGATCATCCTGGTGCGGCGGGTTGAGCGTCAGCGCGAGGCAAAGCTGCGGGCTGAAGGCCTGTGGTTCGAAGATGACGAAGAGGCCGATGATCTGGCCGATGCTGATGACAATGGAACTGCAGGACCGCCCAAGACATGAGTGAAGACGCATTGGAACGGATCGCCGCGGCGCTGGACCGGATGAGCCCGGCGCCGCAACCGGCCCCTGACTTTGCAGCGGCCACGGCCTTTGTCTGGCATCCCGATCCGGACCGGCTGGTGCCGGTGGCCGAAGTCAACCGGGTTGATGTGAACCTGCTGATCGGCATCGACCGGTCGCGGGACACGCTGATGGCCAATACCGAACAGTTCGCCAAAGGCCTGCCTGCCAACAACGCGCTTCTTTGGGGCGCACGGGGGATGGGCAAGTCGAGCTTGGTCAAGGCGGTGCACGGGGCGCTTTGCAAAGACTATCCGGGGCTCAAGATCGTCGAGATCCAGCGCGAGGACCTTGCGTCGATCGGGCGGTGCCTTGCGCTGTTGCGCGGCGCAGAGGGGCGGTTCGTCCTTTATTGTGACGACCTGTCGTTCAGCCATGACGATGCCCATTACAAATCGCTCAAGGCGGTACTGGATGGCGGGATCGAAGGGCGGCCGGATAACGTGGTCCTCTACGCCACATCGAACCGGAGGCACCTGATGCCCCGCGACATGATCGAAAACGAACGCTCCAGCGCGATTTCACCGTCCGAGGCGGTGGAGGAAAAGGTATCCCTGTCGGACCGGTTCGGCCTGTGGCTTGGTTTCCATCCCTGCGATCAGGATCAGTACCTGTCGATGATCCGGGGATATTGCGATGCCTTCGGGGTCGAGATCAGCGACGAGGCGCTTTGGGCCGAGGCCATTGAATGGCAGGCCACACGCGGCAGCCGATCGGGACGGGTCGCCTGGCAGTATTTCACCGATCTGGCCGGACGGCGCGGGGTCACACTGCGGTAAGGTGGGTCCGGACCCACCTTACCTCATGACGTCATCACCTGTTTTCGGGACAAAGTAAGGTGGGTTGAAGCCCACCTTACGGAAGAAATTCGCCCGGGTCGGCGCTTTCGGTGCCGCGACGGACTTCGAAGTGCAGGTAACTCGGATCGCCCGCCTGAACCTTGCCGATTGTCTGGCCTTGGCTGACCCGGTCGTCCCGGCTGATGGTAAGGTTGTCGAGATGGGTATAAACGGTCAGCAGATTGCCGTCGTGTCGAATGACAACGATCTGGATCCCGGCGGTGTCAGTGGTGATGGCAGCAACTGTCCCGGCCGCCGCCGCCTTGACGTCGGTTCCCGCCGGGGCGCCGATATCGATCCCTTCGTTTCGGCCCCTGGAGTATTCCCGGATGATGCTGCCCTGAACCGGGTAGACCATTGCCGCGTCCGAGCTTGGCGTCGCTTGCTGGCTCCCGAGGTTGGGTGCCGGGCTAGCGACAGGTGCCGCTGCGGCGGCGGCCGGTGCAGGGACTTCGGCTGGCAAGGGCTGGGCCGCACTGGGCGGTTCTGGAGCCACGCTTCCCGCTCCGGGGGGCGTTGTGGAGAGCGTTGCGGGGGGCTGCGATCCATCGCCGACAGGGATCAGCAGGAATTGGCCCTGCCGCACAGCCAGATCGGGACCAAGACCGTTCCACGCGGCAATCGCCTCAACGCTGGCAGAGTAGGTTCGTGCGATCGAATAGACTGTTTCACCGGGCTGCACCTGGTGTCGGATTGGCTCTGCGCCCGATTGGGACGGCGGTGTCATGGTCATGGTCGGGCCGCCTTGCGGCGCGCCGTCCACCCGGTCGATCGCGGTCGAGGCGAGGGTGGTCACGTCAATCGTCTCGCCGGCGGGCAGGATCGGACCTGATCCGATGGCACCGGTTGCGGCCGAAGGCTCGGACACCCGCGAGGGCAGTGCTATGATCTCGTCCCGCCGCAAGGGCACATCGGGATCAATCCCGTTGTAGACGGCAAGCCCGTCCGCGTTGAAGCCCAGTCGCCCGGCTATGGTCCGCACGGTGTCGTCCCGCTGGGCCACGACAACCTGGTAGTTGGGATAGGAGATCACCCCCCGATTGTCCGGACTAGGCCGGTCGGGCACCTGCTGCACAGCGGCCGTGGTGTCAAAGCCATTGCCCAGATCGCGCAGATCAAGGTCAAAGGGCGTTTGGCAGGCCGTAAGCAGGGCAAGAGAGGCCACGCCCAGCCAAAGCCGGGGGGCGCGAGGGCTGGTCAGGCTGGGCATGCGCGTATCGCGCCAGGGCGTTGGGTTGGTCTGCTGCATCATATCCTCGATCGCTGGTGGCCCTTTATGGTCAGGGTCTTTGGCGTGTCGTTGTCTTACGTAACTCGGCCTGCGCCGGCCTCAGTCCTGTCCGATGCCCTCGACAAGAGGCACAAAGCGCACAGGCCGCAATTCGTCGTATTCAAATCCGGTTTCTGTCCGGTTGACCCGGATCAGGCTTTGGACTGTGTCGGACTGGCCAACCGGCAAAACCATGATACCCCCGATCCGCAGCTGGGCCAAGAGGGGGCCGGGCGGGTCCTCGGCAGCGGCTGTTACGATGATCTTGTCAAAGGGCGCCTGATCGGGAAGGCCAAAGCTGCCATCCGCCGTAAAGGCGGTGATATTGGTCAGTTTCAGCGTGTCAAACACGCCCCGCGCTTCGGCCACCAACCGCTTATAACGGTCGACCGTATAGACCCTTCGGGCCAGAAGGCTAAGGATCGCGGCCTGATAGCCCGAACCTGTCCCGACCTCTAGCACCTTGTCCCTGGGGCTGATGGCCAATGCCTGCGTCATCAACCCCACGACGGAGGGTTGGGAGATTGTTTGCCCGCAGGCAATGGGCAGCGGCGTATCCTCGTAGGCGCGCTCTGCAAAGATGCCCCGCACGAACAGGGCACGGTCGATCCGCTCCATCGCCGAAAGGGTCCGCGCCTCTGTCACGCCCTTGGACCGCAGGGCGTAAAGGAATTGCATCTGGCGTTGGGCGTCTTCGGTCACGCGAGCCGGTCCTTTACAGTGGCAAGGACATCGTGCGCCGTCAGATCGGCCCGCATTGGCGTGATCGAGATATAGCCATCCAGGTTGGCCGCCACATCCGTCCCGTCCTTGGTCCGTTCGTCCTGTTTGCCCCCCTTGATCCAGAGGAACCTTCGGCCCGAAGGGGACATATGCGGATCAACGGTAAACGTCGTCTCAGGCCGGAACCCTTGGGCGGTAACGCGGGTGCCTTTAACGTCGGCCGCCGGAAGGGGCGGAAAATTCACGTTGTAGAACAGCCGATAATCGCCGCCCTCCCAAAGCCCCTTGTCCAGCAAAAGCCGGACCACACCAACGCCATGAACCACGGCGGCCTCGAACGGGTCGTCGAGGGCATTGTTGGCCGGGCCATAGAACTGCGACAGGGCAATGGCGCGCACCCCTTGCAACGCCGCCTCCATCGCGCCGCCGATGGTGCCAGAGTAGAGGACGTTTTCGCCCGCGTTGTTGCCCCGGTTGACCCCGGAGAGGATCAGATCCGGGCGGGCATCCTTCATCACGTCATGCAGGCCCGCCAGCACGCAATCGGCAGGAGAGCCTTCGGCGGCAAAGCGGCGGGGGCCAAGTTCGGCAATCATCGTAGGATGGGTGTAGCTGATGCAATGGCCCACCCCCGATTGCTCAAAGGCGGGGGCGACGGTCCAGACCTCGCCCTCTGGTCCTGCGATCTCATTGGCAATGGCCGTCAGGACGCGCAGGCCCGGTGCGTTGATGCCGTCGTCGTTGGTGATCAGTATCCGCATAGTGCCCCCAGACCGCGTGCTGCCTTCCTAAGCGAGGCGGTCAGAACCGGCAAGGCTTTGCCGCCCGCTTGGGGGCCACAGGCCCGGCGTCTGTGACCTATGCGACGATTGCGGGCAGGAGGCCGGCGGCGGCGGTCTGGACATCGGTCAGGGCGGACCGGTCCTCGCCGGGGTAGAACCGGGCGCGGGTGGCCGTGGGCATGGGTGGGGGGGTGAGTATGCGCACCCTCGGCCCGGTCTTGACCGTTTCAGCCGCCCAGGACCGCGCCAGCGCTATCTGCGCAGCCTTGGTCGTCCCGTAGTGGCCAAAGAACTTTTCTCCGCCCCGCGGGTCGTCAAAGAAGACGGCGGTGCCGCTCTGGCCCAGCAGGGGGGCGATGTAGCCGATCAGCCGGGTGGGTGCGCGCAGGTTGATCGCGACGCTCTTGTCAAAGTCCTTGTCCGCAAGGTGGGCGGCAGGGGCAAGGGGGCCTGCGTGAACCGCCGTATGAACCCAAAGGTCAAGGCCGCCCCAACGGTCATGAATGCCCCGGCACAATTGCTGCATCGCCTCTGGCACGGTGATGTCCATCGGGGCGAGCGTGGCCTGACCGCCCGCCGCCTGTATCGCGTCATCCAGCTCTTCCAGCGCGCCGATGGTCCGGCCCACTGCGATGACATGGTGGGTCGGGGCAAGGGCGAGGGCCAGGGCATGACCGAGGCCACGGGAGGCACCGGTGATCAGGGCGGTCTTGGGGCTTTGGGTCACGGTTTGCTTTCTGCTTTGGGGGCTGTTGCATTGTGCGAAATCGCCAGCTCGGCCCGGGCGGCGGACAGGTCGCCATCGGCAGCGATCCAGCCGACGAACTGTTCAAAATCGTCTGGCATCGTTTCAAGCGTCATGTCCATGACATGGCTTTTGTCGCGCAGGAAATGGGTGATGTTGGCGTTGACCGTTTCAACATAGTCCCGGCAAAAGTCGATCAGTGGGGTGCGCCGCGCCTTGATACGGGACCGGGCCAGGATCTCGTTGCGGTAGGCCTTGAGGATGCCCTGGCTGGCCCTCTGGGCAAAGCTTTGCGCCACCGCTTCGGGGTCGCGGGTCAGGTGGACATAGGCGGCCCGGTCCCCCCAGGCGGCGTCGAGCCGACCTGTGAACCAGGCCAGCCGATTGTCGATCTCGATATGATTGTCCGGAAAGGCAAAGCGGGCGGGGCCGACGGCATGCGTCCGGCTTTCGTGGGCGCTGGTATGGGTCGTCAGATGCGCGCAGGCGGCAGCAAGGGTCATCGACCCGCAGCGCCCGGTGCAAAGCACGATGACGGTTGACGGCACGCTCATCCGCCGATTTCCGCAAGACGCAAAGCGACGATCCGGTTCACCAATTCTTCGGGCAGCGGGTGCGATGGGGTAAATGACACCCCGCTCTTGCTCCACTTAATGCCAAGCTCTTCGATCTCGGGCGTAATCTGGGGGATGATCCCGCCAGAGTGTGGATAGAACCCGCAGTGTTTGGCAAAGCCCGCGTATCCGGCGACCATCTTCTTGCCCTGCCGGAACCCGGGCATGGCGTAGGACATGACTTCCTCTGCGTCAGGCAGGATCGTCCGCAAGTATCGCCGCAGGTCGCCAAGCGCCTGTTGCTTGTCGCTCGGCAGCGCAGCAAGGTAGCTATCTGGGGTGATCGCAGTCATGGCGGGTGCTATGCCGAGAATCTGACCATCGTGCAAGCGGATGGACTGAAATGCTGGCGATTGGCCAAGATCCAGCCTACTCCGCCGCTGTTTTCATCCGAAAGCCAGCCTCGATCATATCCGCAGGCTCGACCGGATATTCACCCGAGAAGCACGCATCGCAATACTGCGGCTGCTTGCCGTTCCGGCCATTCGCCTCGCCAACCGCACGGTAAAGCCCGTCAAGCGAGATGAAGCGGAGCGAGTCGACGCCCAAGTGGGCGCACATCTCGTCCTCGGACATGTTGGCGGCCAGCAGCTTTTCGCGCTGCGGCGTGTCGACCCCGTAAAAGCAGGGCCAGGCCGTCGGAGGTGAGGCGATGCGGAAGTGGACTTCCTTGGCGCCGGCATCCAGGATCATTTCCCGGATCTTGATCGAGGTGGTGCCGCGCACAACGGAATCGTCGACAAGGATCACCCGCTTGTCCTTGATCAGCGCCCGGTTGACGTTGAGCTTGAGGCGGACGCCCATGTTGCGGATCTGTTCGGTCGGCTCGATGAAGGTCCGGCCCATGTACTGGTTGCGGATGATCCCCATGGCGTAGGGGATACCGCTTTCAAGGCTGTAACCGATGGCGGCAGGGGTGCCGCTGTCGGGAACGGGGCAGACCAGGTCCGCTTCGACGGGGGCCTCTTTGGCCAGTTCACGGCCGATCGCCTCGCGGGTCTCATAGACCGAGCGGCCGCCAAGGATCGAATCGGGGCGCGAGAAGTAGACATGCTCAAAAATGCAGAACCGCGACTTGCGGGGGCGGAAGGGGAAGAAGGACTCGACCACCTTGCCACTGATAACCACCATTTCGCCGGGCTCGATCTCGCGGACGAAGTCGGCACCTATGATGTCGAGGGCGCATGTCTCTGACGACAATGCCCAGCCGTCGCCGATCTTGCCCAGCACAAGGGGCCGAACGCCCAGCGGGTCACGGCAGCCGATCAGCTTGCTCCGGGTCATCGCCACGACGGAAAACGCGCCTTCGACCTTGCGCAGCGCCTCTTCCATGCGGTCGGGGATGGTGCGGCCCATGGACCGGGCCATCAGGTGGATGATGCATTCGCTGTCTGACGAGGATTGAAAGATCGAGCCCCGCTCGATCAGCTCCCGGCGCAGGCTTATGGCGTTGGTGATATTGCCATTATGGGCAATGGCGGCACCGCCCATGGCAAATTCGCCGAAGAAAGGCTGCACGTCGCGGATCGCTGTCTGACCCTTGGAGCCGGCGGTCGAATAGCGCACATGGCCGATGCCAACGGTGCCCGGCAGCGTCTTCATCACCTCGTTCGAGGTGAAGTTATCGCGGACAAGGCCCATGCGGCGGGCCTGATTAAAGCCGGTCTCGGCATCGTGGGTAACGATTCCCCCCGCTTCTTGTCCCCGATGTTGCAGGGCGTGAAGGCCAAGGGCGATGAAGTTGGCAGCGTCAGTCACCCCCACCACACCGAAAATTCCGCATTCTTCCCGAAGCTTGTCGTCGTCTCCGGCGTCGGTAAGTCCAGAGGTGTCGAAGGGATGGGCGGGCGGCATGAATTTGGTCAAGGCAGGCAGCTCCATGTGCAGGCAGGGTGCTTTTTGGGACATAGTCCAGCGATCCGGCCATGTCATCCACGGATCGCACTGCTGGGGCACTAAATGCGACAAGAACGTAACAACGTCGGATATTCAGGCTGTCGCAGCGGCGCGGTGTGCCTTTTGGCAAAAGCTACTCGCGGGCCGCCGCAACGAAACCTTAGGGGTCGGGCGGAACGTCCGCCCCGACCGCCATGTATGGGCTTGGTCTACTGTGCCGCGCCGCAGTCGCCGACAAGCTGCTCGTACTGGGTGGTGATCCAGCCAAGCGCCTCTTCGGGCCGCCGCTCTTCGATCTGACCCGTCAGGCGCGAGAAGACCGCCGCAGCGCGGCTGTCCTCGACCATGGCGATCGATTGGGTCGACAGGACCGTCTGGTAGACAAAAAAGGCCACGGCCACCAACAAGATGCCGCGCAAGACACCAAAGAGGAAGCCAAGGCCCTGATCGACGCCACCCAGGGCAGATCGCTGCACGACAGAGGAAAAGAGTGGGGTGAAGATCGAAAAGACCACCAATGCCACAGCAAAGACGGCGGCAAAGGCCGCCATGATGCTCAGTTCGCAGCTGTCGCCGATGAAGTCGCCCAGAACCGGGATCTGCCGGACAAGCGGCTGGATCTGATCGGCAAAGAGGAAAGCCAGCACGGTGGCGGCGATCCAGCCTGCAATTGCAAGCGTTTCGCGGACAAGGCCACGACTATAGGCCAGAAGTGCAGAGAGAACGATGACGAGTGCCACAACCCCGTCGATAATAGTAAAACCTTCCATGGGCCTCTTCTTCTAGGTTACTTCTGGCGCCTCGGGCGAAAGCCCAAAGAGCGCTGCCACAACATCGGCAAGATCGCGCATCTCGCGCAGGTCCAGCCCCGCCCCCGCCCCGCGTTTGGGCAAGATCGGTAGGATTGCGGAGGTGAAACCAAGTTTTTGGGCTTCTTTCAACCGATTTTCCGTCTGGGCAACGGGACGAAGGGCACCAGAAAGGCTTATCTCGCCGAAAATGACACAGGTTTCGGGCAAGGCGGCGTCCTGTCGGGCCGAGACAAGGGCGCAGGCCACGGCCAGATCGGCCGCTGGTTCCGAAATCCGCAAGCCGCCCGCCACGTTGAGATAGACGTCAAGGCCCGCAAAGCTGATCCCGCAGCGCGCCTCAAGAACGGCGAGGATCATGTTGAGGCGACCGCCATCCCAGCCCACCACCGACCGGCGGGCCTGACCCTGAGGGGCCGGGGCGACAAGCGCCTGGATTTCGCACAAGAGCGGACGGGTGCCTTCGATTCCGGCAAAAACGACAGAGCCGGGGGCCGGTGTGCCACGTTCAGACAGGAACAGGGCCGAAGGGTTGCGCACCTCTGCCAGCCCCTTGCCGGTCATCTCGAACACCCCGATCTCATCGGCAGGGCCAAAGCGGTTCTTGACCGCGCGCAGGATGCGGAACTGATGACCGCGCTCGCCTTCGAAATAAAGGACGCAGTCCACCATATGTTCAACCACACGCGGCCCGGCGATGGCGCCTTCCTTGGTGACATGACCAACAAGGATGACGGCAATGCCGCGCCGCTTGGCAAAGGTGACAAGCTCGTGCGCCGCTGCCCTGACCTGCGAGACGGAACCGGGGGCGCTGTCGACGGTATCGGCCCACATGGTCTGGATCGAATCGATGATGACCAGATCGGGCACCTCGGTCTCAAGCGTTGTGAGGATGTCGCGCAGGTTGGTTTCAGCCGCCAGCCGTACCGGGCTTTGATCAAGGCCGAGCCGGCGGGCACGCATCTGGACCTGGGCCGTCGATTCTTCTCCCGTCACGTAGATGACCTTGAGTCCGTTGCGGGCAAAACGGGCGGCGGCCTGCAAAAGAAGCGTGGATTTGCCGATACCGGGGTCACCGCCCACAAGGATGGCAGAGGCTGCGACAAGCCCGCCACCCAACACGCGGTCCAACTCGGCGACGCCGGCCTCGGTCCGGGGGGGGGCTGCTTCGAGGGTGGCAAGGTCGGTCAAGGGAAGGGCGCGGCCCCGCTTGGTGCCCATCGACTTGGACGTGGGGGCAGCCGAAAGCGGCTGCTCTTCGACGATGGAATTCCAGGCACCGCACGCCTCGCAGCGCCCCGACCATTTGGAATGGGTGGCGCCGCAGGAGGAACAGGTAAAGGCGAGATCTTTGGCCATGACCGGGTTGTGCCGCATTGCGCTGCATTGGGCAATGGTTGGAACAGTTGGGTTCGGAGCGGGTGGGGTCGGAACGGTTGCGGTCGGAACGGGCGGTAAGTGCGGACCCTCCGGGGGGAGTATTTTGGACGAAGCGAAGGTGTCAGCCGCGGGTCTGGCGGGCTGTCAGTGTCGAGATCACGATCGAGGCCAGGATGCAGGCGGTAAAGAGGTGAAGCCCCCAGGCGGTTTCCACCCGGCCGACCCCGATCCCTTTGACGATGACAACATACAGGGCGATCAGAAAGACATCCGCCATGGCCAGCTTGCCCATCCACGACAGGACCGGAAGCAACCGCTGCTTGAGCAAGCCAAAATGAATCAGGCTGACCCCGATTGTCTTTATCATAGGTGCAAAGAGCGCGAGGGCCGTCACGATCAGCGCAAGGATCGGGTCAGCTGGCCAGAGGCTCTGCAGCCCCGAGACCACACTGATTTCCGACAGGCCAAAGAGCGGCAGAAGCCCGGCCCTGAGTAGCGGCGCGAACCATGAGAGGGGAAACAGGATCAGCAGTGCGAGATTTGCGACCCTCAGGGCGTTCAGCATGTTCCCAGTTCCCTTTGTCCCTTGGTCCTCCGAAAGTGGCCATCTGCCACCGTCGGGGCAAGGGCTCATTCTGCCACCTTCGGGGCAACGGCTTATTCTGCCACCTTCGGGGCAAGGGCCTATTCTGCTGCCGTCGGCGCCAGGGCCACGATATTGTCCGGACGCATCGGCCGCGGCGCGGTGTTGCCGCTGTTCATGGCAGCCCTGTCGTTAGTGGCCCTGTCGTTAGCAGCCCTGTCGTTCGCAGTTCCGGCCTTTGGCAAAGATGGAGCAGGCGGGGCCAAGAGGCGCTGGTCCACTGCCGCCTTGTCTTCCTCGGTCACCTCGAAAGAGTAGCCCAGGGCGGGCAGGGCGGACTGCAACTGCTTGTCCAGTTGGGCCAACTGGCTGGCGACGATGCTTTCCTCCACCTCGACCTGCTTGGCCCATTTGCAGATCTCGCGGCAGACATGAAGCGCTTCGACGATCCGGGCCTGCTGGTTTTCGGCCTCGGCCTGCCGTTGGCGCAGAAAATCTCGGGCCCTTGCGACCTTTTCGTCGGAGTAGACATCGGCCAGACGTTTGGATTGCTGGCTCATCTGGGCCGCGACGGTGAGAATATCCGTCTCAAGCTCAGCCAGGTCCTGATGGTCCCGCAGGAATGTCAGCCTTTCACGTACCTCATCGAATTCCGATGACGCGGTGAATAATCCAGCACTGTCAGCCGTATGACACAGGTGATAGGCACGCGAAACGTCATCCATCGAAATGCGGAAATTCCGATGGCTTTGTTCAAGCGACAAAAGCCGTGCCTGCGACGGAATAAAGAAGAAAAGCATTAATAGCAAAGTCGTCAGGCCGATTTGCGTGGCATGGCCTGCATAGATGAAGGACACGCCTTCAAAATCTGCCGTAAACGTCAGCCATGGCATGATCCCCAAGGCAGAGAGCCCGGTAAAGATCAAAAGTCCGAGACCAGCGAGGCCCAAAAAAAACAGTGCAATTACTTGCATGCCCTGCGCAATTCGCAGCCCCAAATAACGATAGGTCACAGCAGCTTCCCCCAAAGCATTGAAACATCGTCCATCTTTCAGTTTAGAAGGAAGATTGCCAGCACCCAAGCGAAATGGGGGGTGGAAACGCATAAATTCCGAATTGGCATGTAATATCAAAACGCTACAAAAATTTGTCGCGCAAATGGAAACAATGGGACCCGATTAGCGGATTGTTTCGATGGGCCCTTCCGCCCGGCCATGGATGAACTGGTTCACGTAAGGGTCTGGACTCGTGTCCATTTCCCTGATCGGGCCCGTCCAGCGGATCTTGCCAGCGTGGATCATGGCCACCTGGTCGGCAATAGCACGCACGCTGGTCATGTCATGGGTGATCGTGATCGCCGTGGCCCCCATTTCGGTCACGATCTCGCGAATAAGGTTGTTGATGACGCCGGCCATGATCGGATCGAGGCCCGTTGTCGGCTCGTCAAAGAAGATGATTTCAGGATCGGCACAGATGGCGCGGGCCAGGCCCACCCGCTTTTGCATGCCGCCCGAAAGCTCGGCCGGGAGCCGGTCGGCCACGTCCGCTTGCAGGCCGACGCGCCCCAGTTTCTCGATCGCGATGCTGCGGGCTTCGGGCCATGGCCGGGCCAGGCTGCCACGCAAGAGACGGAAGGCGACGTTCTGCCAGACGGGAAGCGAGTCGAAGAGGGCGCCGCCCTGGAACAGCATGCCGAACCGGGCCAGGAAGGCCTCGCGCGGGAGCCGTGTGACGTCGGTTTCGTCCACCGTGATGATACCTGCGTCCGGTTTGACCAGTCCCAGAATGCATTTGATCAGAACCGACTTGCCGGTCCCCGAACCGCCGATAACCACCATGCTTTGGCCTTTGCCGACATGCAGGTCGACCCCGCGCAGGACGTGGTTGGAACCGAAGGATTTTTTGACGCCTGTCAGGGTGATCATGCGGAAAAGAACGCCTCTGTCAGCAGGAAGTTCGCGGCGAGGATGAGGACAGCGGCCGCCACGACCGAGGACTTGGTCGCCCGTCCGACCCCCATCGCGCCTCGGTCCGAGTGCATTCCATAATAACAGCCCATCAGCGCGGCGACAAAGCCGAACACGGCCCCTTTGGCCAGGGACGAGGCGATGTCGTGAAACTCCAGAAAGTCGGCGGTGTTCTGAAGATAGCTGGTTGTGTTGAACCCCAGCCTTTGCGTGCTGATCACAAAGCCGCCAAGGATGCCGATCACGTCACCGATGCCGACCAGAAGGGGCATGACCAGCGTGGCCGCCAGGACCCGAGGCAAGGTCAGGTACTTCATCGGGTGGGTGGAGAGCGTCACAAGGGCGTCGATCTGCTCGGTCACCTTCATGGTCGCAATCTCGGCCGCGATGGACGAGGTGACGCGGGCTGCGATCATCAGGCCGACCAGGACAGGCCCAAGCTCGCGCACCATGCCGATGGCGACGATCTGGGGCACCACGGCCTCTGCCGAAAAGCGCGACCCGCCAGAGTAGATTTGCAAGGCCAGGGCGCCGCCGGTGAAAAAGGCGGTCAGGCCCACCACCGGCAAAGAGAAATAGCCGATTTGCAAAAGGGCGTGCCGAAACTCGCCAACATAGAAGGGGGGCCGCAACAGATGGCTGATCGTCTCGCCGATAAAGATCGCAAATCTGCCGGTTGCGGCCAGAAGCGTCAGGGTCGCGGCACCCAGTCGGGCGACCAGCCTTAACATGAGGTTGACCCGTGTGACGCCTGCGTCATGTCTGAAGATACCGCCGCTCGTAACGCGGACCAAGCGAGGTGAGGATTTCGTAGCCGATCGTCCCGGCGACGCTGGCAAGATCGTCCGGGCCCTGATGGGGCCCGAGGATCGAAAGGGTCTTGGGGGTGTCGTGCAGATCAGTGATATCGACTGTTATCAGGTCCATAGAGACCCGCCCAACCAGCGGGCAGGGTACATCATTGTGCCAAAGCGTGGCCCGAGAGGACAGAACCCGATGCAACCCGTCGGCATATCCGGCTGAGAGGGTTGCGATCCGGCCGGGCCGCTCGGCCTGCCAGGAATTGGCATAGCCCACCACCTCGCCCTGTTGCAGAGTGCGGATCTGAACGACGGGCAGGTCGAGCCGGACAACCGGGGTGGCCTCGGTATAGGGGGCCGCCCCGTAGAGACCGATCCCGGGTCTTGTGATGTCGAAATGGTAATCTGGTCCAAGCAGGATCCCGCCGGTTGCGGACAGCGACCGAGGTGCCCCAAGTCCGTCGGTCATCTGACGGAACATATCCAGCTGGTAGGGGTTCATCGGGTGATCAGGCTCATCCGCACAGGCAAGATGGCTCATCAACATGGTTGGCCCCTGGGCCAGAGCCGTTTCCGCAACGGCGGCCCATTCGTCCCACTCCATCCCCAGCCGGTTCATTCCGGTGTCCAGCTGAATCCCGAAGGGGTGTCCCGGCAGGGCCTCGAAGTGGCGGGTCAATTGGTCAAGGCTGTTAAGCATGGGGGTCAGCCCAAGGTCGCCGATGGTGTCGGTGTCGCCGCGCATGTGGCCGGAAAATATGCAGATTTCCGGGCCAGGCCCAAGGGCGCGCCGGACGACAGCGCCTTCCTCGGCCATGGCGACAAAGAACCGGCGGCAGCCTGCGCGGGCCAGTGCGCGGGCAACCCGCGCTGCGCCAAGGCCGTAGGCGTCCGCCTTGACCACCGCGCCGGTTTCGGCGCTGCTCATACGGTCAAGGGCGCGCCAATTGGCGACGATGGCGTCTAGGTCGATGGTCAAGATGGCACGGCTCATGGCGGTCTTTTGACAGGCAGGGGCAGGGGCGGCAAGGGGGGGCGGATCATTCCTCCGGGACGGTGGCGAGGCGGTAGGCCAGCAGCTCTTCCGGCTCCAACAGGTAGATCTCGGACGGGGGGGTCATCAGGGCGTGCTGCATCAGGGCAGGGTCGATGCCCATCTCGATCAGGTAGGCCATCACCTCGCCCTGCCCGCGTTGGATATCCTCGACCGCAAGAAAGGCGGGCAGGGCCGCGTTCTGGCCAAAATAGTGCTGGTGCACGCCGACCCACGCCCCTTCGGCCACCTCGCGGCTGGTGCCGGCGGCAAGGATATAGGGGCAGGCGGACAGGCAGATGTCGGTCTCGGTCATGGCTGTCCCAACCTCAAGCCTGCGCAGGGTCCGGCCAATCGCCAGCGCGTCGAGGACTGAGCCACCGGGGCTGTTCAGAAAGACGGTCGTCGGCGGGACCGCTTGCGTCTCAAGCCATTCGGCCAGCCTGTTGGCGTCCCCGTCCGCGATTGTGCCTGTCAGGGTAAGGGCGGTCCCACCGTCCCAGTCTGCCGTGTCAAAGGCCAGTCGGCTGGGCATGTCCAGGGTCGAGGGGATGGGCCGTGAACCGGGGGCCGGAGGGCGGAAGGTCAGATCGCCCGGCGCATAGCGCCGCGTCTGGTCGCCCGGCCGCGTCGGTTCGGTCATCCCCGGCGCGGTTGAGCCGCTAAGTATGCCCGGCAGCACACGCGCCACGTCAGCCCCGAACAGCAGCAGGGCAAGCCCGACTTGCAGGCCAAGGATCGCCAGCAGCCAGCGCCGGACCGGGTGGGGCGCGGGATCGGGCAGATCGGTCATTCGGCGGGTCGAGATGTATCGACCGCCGACAATCCGGTCCTGCGCGGGTCAGGTGCCGAATTTGGCGGTGGTTCCAGTGCAGACGGCTGAAGCGGAGGAAGATCGGCCTGCGCCGCTTCGATCTCGCGCAGGCCGGCAAGGGCGGCGCGGAATTCGGCCAGCGTCATCTGATCTTGGCCCGACACGCCCGCGCGCCCGGCGCGGATCGCGGCCTGGGCGATGGCGGTGATAAAGACCAGAACCGCTGGCAACAGGTCGATGGCGATGGCCCCGGCCCAAGAGGGGATAAAGTTTCCCGCATACAGGATGACCGCATCGGCGGTGGAGATCGGGGTATAGACGGTCTCTTCGGGTTGCTGCATCGACATGACGCTTTCGGCGGCCAGTCGCAGCGTTTCGGCCCGCTGGCCCAGAACGGTCAGCACCGAATCGATCGTGGCCTGCTGACCTGCCCGAGTGTCGGCGTTTGACCCGTCGAGTTGCGGCAGGATCACTGACTGGGACAGATCCAGCGCCGACCGCTGGACAAGCGGGGCTACCGAAAGCTGGCGCAGGCGGGTGATGACATTGGCCAGCCGCACGGCCTCTTCCGAAAACTGGACCGAGCGGGTCTCGACCGGCCCCGGCTCGACCGTGAGGGCGCGCATCCGGCTCAGGATCTGGTTGCCCTCGGCAAAGGCAGCTCCGACGAGGCTGTCCTGGCTCGCGATCTGCGCCTCCAGCCCCGACAGTTCATCCGCCTTCTGGCGCAACAGACGGAACACCGCGCCCTGACCGGCAAAGCCCGACAACTCGCCGCTGGCCTCTTGTTCGGACAGGTCGGAGAAGGACTGGCGCACGCGGGCCACGTCGCGCTCCAGCGCCTGAGCCGAGACGGCGATGTTATTGGCCCGCTCCAATGCGGCCTGGTAGTTCTGCACGGTGGTGGCCAGATGCTGTTCGACCGCCGCGGCACCGGCAAGGGCGGCGGCATTCAGCCAGGATGACATGGCAATGATGGCCAGCGAGCCAAGCCCCATCGAGGCCAGCAGACCAAGCCGCGAGGCCATCGTCCGCATCGCGGGCAAAAGCCGCATCATGTAGGACCAGAAGACAAAGATACCGACCGACACGGCGACCGAATAGGCCATCGCGGCAAAGACACTCAGCGCGCCGGTATCGTCCAGAAGGGACGACACCCCAAGGTAGGTATAGATGCCAGAGGCCACCGCAAGCACGGCAAGGGCGGCGCCGGTAAAGCTGTCCAGCCAGGCCAGATGGCCCTCAATCTCGCGGGATTGTTGCAGACCGCGCATTTCGGCCCGGCTGACGGGATCGGTTCCGGACATTGGCGGCCCTCCTTGGCGGTTGCTGGCAAGATAGGCGGCGGGGCCGGGCATTGCGAGTCACGCCCGCGTCAGTTGACCCCGAAGTTGCGGTTGCGCTGAAACCACATCCGTTCCCCGATCAGACAGTCATAGGGGGTCGCCTGTGTCGGCCAGATACGCTCGGGCAAGGGGGCGGGCGAGGGGGCGGGTATCGGGTTGAAGGGACCGCCTGCCAGTTCCAGTACCAGCTTGCGGGTCACGGCTGCGGCGAAATCCTTCCAATCGCGCACGGCGATGACAAAGGCGCCGGGACCGCCGATCACGCAGCGTTCGTAATAGACATCCAGATCCGCCAGCCTGCTGCCGCCCAGCCCCTCGCGCGTCATCAGGGGCAGCCCGTTGATGGTGATGCCCCTTGCCAGCACGGCATCGCGGGCCTCGGGCGCAGGGCGGCCCTGATTGTTCGGACCGTCGCCCGAGATGTCGATGATCCGACGCAACCCCTGGAATGTGTTGCCGTCCAGACTGTCGGCCCCGTAATAGAGCGCCCCGCTGATCGACGTGCGGCTTAGCGTTCCGGCCCGCCAGTCGGAGAGGGTCTGGGCGACCCTTTCAAGGTCATCCGGCCCGTCGATCATGGTCCAGTCCTGCACCACCCGATATGTGCCGGTTCCGGCCCATTCCACATAGGACAGGGCAATTTGGCCAATCATCCCCCGGCCAATCACCTCTGCGACGGGTGCGCTGCGCAAGGCCTCGGCATAGCCGCGCCGTTGCAGGTCAAGCTCGGTTGGGGACATGGAGCGTGAGACATCGACAAGCAACAACAACTCAGCGTCCACTTCCTGGGCCGCCAGCGGTGCGGCAAGGCAGAGCGAGAAGAGCAGGGGAAGAACGCGGTGCATCCCCGACTGTCAGCCGCAACCGGCGCTTCTGTCCAGTGACGATTGTGCGAGCAAACGGTTGCACCGCCCGCCCCGGCCTTCGTAGTCTGATCCCATGGCAGATCATCACGCCATTCAGGGAGGATACCATGGCGCTACCGACACGTCGCGTGACACGAGAGGAAATGCTGAAGCGCGTTGCGCTGTTTGACGAAATCAAGGGATTTGACGGCGGGTTGCCAGACAGCGACCACCCTGACGCCCGACGGACCCTGTTCAACGTCGTGGGCTTTCAGCCGCCCGAAGGGGCCGGGGGGGCGACATCATCACCGGTCGAGGCCAGTGCGGCCGAAAACGCGGCCATCAAGATTTCCGAAGGCTTCAACCTGGGCTACTGCAAGGCCAAGCCGGGCAAGGGCCCGATGATGCACAACCACGACACCAATGAGACCTTCATCCCGATGACGGGCCGCTGGGAATGTTCATGGGAAGTGGATGGCAAGGTCGAGGCGTTCGAACTGGGCCCCTATGACGTCATCTCTTTTCCCCCCGGCGTCCAGCGCCGGTTCATGAACGCCACATGGGACGAACCGGATCAGGAGCATCTGCTGATGTTCGTGATCGGCGGCAACGGTCCCAAGGCGGAATTCTCACCCGAGGCGATGGCCGAACTGAAAGAAAAGGGGCTTGTGGCCTAGGGCCACCGCTCGTTGCAAAGTATTGAACTGGCGACCGGTCCAACCGGTCGTCAGTTGATCCCGTTTTCTCGCTGCAACTCACGAATATAGGTGACAATCGTGGCGACATCGGCCCGGGTCAGACCTGGAACCGGGGCCATGTTGCCGAAATCCCAATGGTGCGATTGCACGCCCAACGCGACAGCGCGCTGGAACGATTCGTCCCCGTGATGATTCGGCTCGTAGATGATGTGGACCAGCGGGGGGGCGACCCCGTCCTGACCGGCTCCGTTCTGCCCATGACAGGCAGCACAGGCGGCTTCATAGGCCCGCTGGCCCATCTGGGCCTCGCTCGACAATTGGGCCGGCAAGGCAACCTGGACAATCGCTGCGCCGGGCGTCGACGATAGGGCGCCTTGGTTGGCAAGCTCTGGCGGCGTCTGCCTTTCGGCATAGAATGCATATGCCGCAAGGCAGGCGGCCAAAATGAGCAGGAGGCCAGCGACACGAGTGTTGTTCATCAAATGAAATCCAGCTTTGGGGTCTTGCATCGGGACATCGGGAAGTAAGCCCGTTATCCAAGGTTCCCGCGCTGGAAGGTCAACCCGTCTTGGAGAGGTCTTGGAAACATCTTCTTGGCAGGCCCTAGGCAGAGAACGGCCACAAGCCCCGTGATGCTGATGAGTCCGACAGGGGCCAAAGCGGCCGCTAGAACGACCGGTCGTCGCCCTGCTGCCAGGCCTTGGCCAGGTTGCCAAATCGGGTAAAGCGGCCCTCAAAGCTCAGGTCGACGGTTCCGATGGGGCCGTGGCGCTGCTTGCCGATAACCACCTCGGCCTTGCCATGCAGGCGCTCCATTTCTTCTTGCCACTGGGCCATCTTCTCCAGCTCGTGATCGCCGGGTTTTTCCCGCTCCTTGTAGTATTCCTCGCGGAACACGAACATGACGACGTCGGCGTCCTGCTCGATCGACCCGGATTCGCGTAGGTCCGACAGCTGCGGACGCTTGTCCTCGCGGCTTTCGACCTGGCGCGACAGCTGCGACAGGGCAATGACGGGAATGTTGAGCTCTTTGGCGATGGCCTTGAGGCCCTGGGTGATCTCGGAAATCTCATTGACCCGGTTCTCGGACCGGCCGGTGCCGCGCAACAGCTGCAGGTAGTCAACGAACAGGGCATCCAGCCCGTGCGTCCGCTTGAGCCTGCGGGCGCGGGCGGCAACCTGGCTGATCGGCAGGGCGGGGGTGTCGTCGATGAACAGGGGGCAGGATTCAAGCTGCTTGGCAGCCTCGACGAACCGGCGAAATTCGCCTTCGGTCATATCGCCCCGGCGGATCTGCTCACTGGGAACTTCCGAGGCTTCGGAGAGGATACGGGCGGCAAGCTGCTCGGCACTCATCTCGAGCGAGAAGAACCCAACAACCCCACCGTTGACGGCCCCTTCAGTGCCGTCAGGCAACTGGCCCTTCTTGTAGGCCTTGGCCACATTGAAGGCGATGTTGGTGGCCAGCGAGGTTTTGCCCATCGACGGACGGCCGGCAAGGATCAGAAGGTCGGACTTGTGCAGGCCTCCCAGCTTCTTGTCGAGATCGGTGAGACCGGTCGAAACACCGGCAAGGCCACCGTCCCTTTGATAGGCGGCATTGGCATGCTGGACGGCATCGGTGACGGCGCGCAGGAACGACTGGAAGCCGCTTTCGGAACTGCCCTGTTCGGCCAGCTTGTAGAGCTCCTGTTCAGCCTCGACGATCTGTTCCTTGGGTTCCGAGGCCACATCGACCCGCGCCGCCTTGGCCGAGATGTCGCGGCCCAGCCGGATCAACTCGCGCCGGATCGCCAGATCGTAGATCATCTGGGCATAATCCCGCGCCGCAAAGGCGGAGATGGCAGCCCCCGCCAATCGGGCAAGGTAGGACGGGCCGCCCAGCTCCTTCAGACCTTCGTCATCCTCGAGAAAGGTCTTGAGGGTCACAGGCGAGGCGAGGGCGTTCTTGGCGATCCGGGCGGCGGCAGTGTCGTAGATGCGGGCATGGACCGGATCATAGAAATGATCCTTGGAGATGATGCTGCTCACCCGGTCAAAGATATCGTTGTTGGTCAGGATCGCGCCCAAAAGCTGTTGCTCGGCCTCGATCGAATGGGGCATGGCATCGCCGTCATCTGCCACAGCACCCGAGGCGTTGAAAACAGTGATCTCGTTCATGGTGCTGCTCCCTGGTCGTTCTCGGGGCCGATGTCCCGGATCTCTGTCCCATAAGCGGCGGGGTTGTCCCTCGCTCGGCCGATCGCTCCTGTTAATGGCCCCTGGGGGCAAAGAGCAAATTGTATGTTTCTGTGGACGATCTGTGGAGAACCTTCCCACTACCCTATCTTGGACCCTGACCGGCCAATGCGTCAACATCCGGTGGCAACCGGTGCCCGGCAGCAGGTCCTGGCCTTGAAAAAAACCGGCCTCAGGCCCCCGGTTTCCAGCCATCAGGGTCACGCAGATAGGCCTCGACCGCCTCTAGTGTCTCTGCATCAAAGGTTGCTTGGGCGCGGGCCTCGGTCAGGACGTCCCACCAGGTGCAGAGGTAAATCAGGTTCAGACCCTCTGCGGACAGGGCCTCGGTCACGCCGGGATAGATGCCATAGTAAAACAGGACGGCGGTAAAATCGCAGGAGGCGCCGGTCTCGCGGATCGCGTTGACAAAGCTGATCTTCGACCCGCCATTGGTGGCCAGATCCTCAACGAGCAAAACCCGCTGGCCCTCGGTCATCGCGCCTTCGATGCGGGCATTGCGCCCATACCCTTTGGGCTTTTTGCGGACATAAGTCATCGGCAGGGCCAGACGCTCTGCCACGAAGGCGGCAAAAGGAATGCCCGCCGTCTCGCCACCGGCAATATTGTCAAAGGCCTCGAACCCGGCCTCGCGCATCACCGTGACGGCCAGAAAGTCGAGCATGACAGACCGGACCCGCGGAAAGGATATCACCTTGCGGCAATCCACATAAGTGGGGGCCTGCTTGCCCGAGGCATGGGTAAAGGGAGATTGCGCATTGAAATCCACCGCCCCGATTTCCAATAGCATCCTGGCCGTCAGCCGGGCCATTTCTTCTTTCGGGGGAAAACTCGATGGGATCATGCTGGCTCCGTTCTTCGCTTTGTTCCAAATACTCCCGCCGGAGGCGGCAGGAGGTGTCAGGCCTCGACCCGCCAGTGCAGCGGGAAACCGGGGTCAAATACCGTCACCGGCCCGTCACCGGTGTCGATGTGGTCGGGGTAGCTGACAGGGTCGCCGCGCACCAGATCGATTGTCTCGTCAGAAGGCGGCAGACCGTAGAACCGCGCCCCGTTCAGGGACACAAAGGCCTCCAACTCGCGCAGCTTGCCGGCCGTCTCAAAGACCTCCGCCAGGCAGGACAGGGTGTTGGTCGCCGAAAACACGCCCGCGCAGCCGCAGGGCAAAAGCTTGTTTCCATCCGTATGGGGCGCCGAATCGGTACCAAGGAAAAACCGTGGATCGCCCGAGATGGCAGCCTGCACCAGTGCGACGCGATGCAATTCGCGTTTGGCCACGGGAAGGCAATAATAATGCGGCCGGATGCCACCTGCCAGGATGTGGTTGCGGTTGATGATCAGGTGGTGTGTCGTGATCGTGGCGGCCAGATTCTTGTGGGTGTCGCGGACATAGTCGACTGCGTCCTGGGTCGTGACATGTTCCATCACAACCCGCAGGTCCGGCGTCTTCTTGCGGATCGGCTTGAGGACCTTGTCGATGAACACGGCTTCGCGGTCAAAGATGTCGATGTCGGCATGCGTGACTTCCCCATGCACGCAAAGCGGCATCCCGATCTCGGCCATCTTTTCAAGGACCGGGCGCACTTTGGCGAAATCTCGCACGCCCGAAGCCGAATTGGTGGTGGCACCTGCCGGGTACAGCTTGACCGCAGTCGCCAGGCCAGAGGCATGGGCGGCTGCCACGTCCTCGGGGTCGGTTTCTTCGGTCAGGTATAGCGTCATCAGAGGGGTGAAGGTCATCCCCTCGGGCAGGGCGGCCAGGATCCGGTCGCGGTAGGCGGCGGCCTGGGCGGCGATCACGACGGGCGGCACCAGATTGGGCATGATGATCGCCCGCCCAAAGTGTCGCGCAGTTTCGGGCAGCACTGCCTGCAACATCGCGCCATCACGCAGATGCAGGTGAAAGTCGTCGGGACGACGAAGGGTAAGGCGGTCTGTTGTCGCGTTTGTCTGAACCATGAGATCAGCGATACACCGACCGATCCGCGGAGGCCATAGTCTCTTGATCGCTCTGGGAGCTGGCCTGCCAGCGCGTACAACGCGATCCACTTGGTGCATTGGCCAGCATCAACAGGCCGCAGCGCCGCATGCCATTGGCGCGCCGTCGCTTTTGGGGCGATTCTAGGTCGGGCAGCTTTGCCTATTGGGCGGCTGTCTGCTCTCTTGTTGTCAGGCCACGCTGCCTGAGGTGGTTTTCGTAATAGCGGGCGTCGGCCTGGGTCAGGCCGAACCGGCAAAGTCGCTCCGAAAGGTCGGTCCGTCCATTGCGCTCGGTCTGTTTGAGCAGGTTGCGGAGGTAGGCCGAACTTTTGCGTCGGGCCCGAAACAGCCTGGCAAAGCTGGCCGGGGTCAGGGTTCCGGCCATGGCCTGCTCCAGCAGGGGCACCGTGATATCGACCTGATCGAGCAGGCGCTCGACCTGCGGGCGGGCATGCCGCGCCCGTAGGGGGACAAGATTGCTGCCCCGGAACAGGGCGGCATGGATGGCATCATGGGGCACGGTGGGATCAAAGACCACGAAGGCCTCTTCAGCGGCCTCGATCATGTCGGGCGCATAGCCGTAGCGCGACGTAAAATCGAGCCTGCGTTGTGCCACGAACCGTCGATCCCATCCCGCGACAGATGGGGAAAGCGTGGCGACCGGGCGCACCATGACCACCCGGGCCCCCGGTGCGGCCACCGAATAGGCCCCGGCGGCATAACCGCCTTCGCGGACCCCGAAAAAGACGACGTCGTCAAAATCCTCGAAAAAGCCATCATCGACCTGCCGGTCAAAAAAGCCGAACAGGCGAGGATCGCGGAACCATGTGTCGTCTTCGGCAATGATCGTCAGCAAGGACCAGCCATTCTTGGACACCAGTTCAAAACCGCGAGGGACGGCACGCGGCCGCTCCATGATCGTGCTGCGCTTTTCGAAGGTGACGAGCAACTTGCGACCCGCGTCGATGAACAGGGCCGCATGCTTGTCGCTCACCTGCTCGATATAACCACTCTCCTCTGTCAGATCCTCAAGACTTGCGAACCAGTCCTCCGCTGTCTTGCCGGTCAGATCGAGTGAGAGGTCAGGTGTCATAGGTCGCGTCCAATCCGGTGCAGTTAATAGGCCCCAATAAATCGGCAATCGGGCGAAATTTGGTGGGCCATCTGTTCAGTTTGCGCCGTTGCTTCGGCAAACCCGGACGACATCAGAAAAACGCCTGCAATCCGGTCTGGGCCCGACCCAGAATCAGAGCGTGAACGTCATGGGTTCCTTCGTAGGTGTTTACGGTCTCAAGGTTGATCATATGGCGCATCACCTGGAAATCGGCGGCAATGCCGTTGCCGCCATGCATGTCGCGGGCGTGCCGGGCGATCTCAAGCGCCTTGCCACAATTGTTGCGCTTCATCAGGCTGATGATTTCCGGCGCGGCGGTGCCGTTCTCCATCATCCGGCCCAGTTGCAGCGATCCTTGCAGGCCAAGCGCGATTTCGGTCTGCATGTCGGCCAGTTTCTTCTGGAACAATTGGGTCTGGGCAAGGGGGCGGTTGAACTGCTTGCGGTCCAGCCCGTACTGTCGTGCGCCATGCCAGCAGGCTTCGGCGGCACCCATCACGCCCCAGGAAATACCATAGCGAGCGCGGTTGAGGCAGCCGAACGGACCCTTCAGCCCTTCGACACCTGGCAACAAGGCGTCTTCACCGACGGCGACATCCTTCATCACGATCTCGCCGGTGATCGAGGCGCGCAGGGACAGTTTGCCTGCAATCTTGGGCGCGCTCAGTCCCGGCATCCCCTTTTCAAGGACAAAGCCGCGGATCTTGCCGCCATGGGCCTCGGACTTGGCCCAGACGACAAAGACATCCGCGATCGGCGCGTTCGAGATCCACATCTTGGACCCGTTAAGAACATAGCCGTCGGCGGTCTTCCTTGCGGTCGTCTTCATGCCAGCTGGGTCAGAGCCTGCGTCAGGTTCCGTCAGGCCAAAGCAGCCGATCAGGGTGCCAGCTGCCAGTCCGGGCAGGTACTTCGTCCGCTGCTCGTCCGAGCCATAGGCGTGAATGGGATACATCACGAGGCTCGACTGCACCGACATCATGGACCGGTAGCCCGAATCGACCCGCTCGACCTCACGGGCGACCAGACCATAGGTGACATAACCGGCACCAAGGCCGCCGTATTCTTCGGGAATGGTCAGGCCCAGAAGACCGGCGGCCCCCATTTCGGGAAAGATGCCGGGATCTTCGGCTTCGTCGAGGTAGGCGCGGGTGACGCGGGGCTGAAGCTGGGTCTGCGCAAACTCCCGGGCCGCGTCGCGCAGCATCCGCTCATCCTCGGTCAACTGGTCTTCGAGGCGGAACGGGTCCGCCCAGTCGAAGGGACCGAGATCCGGACCGAAACCGCTTGCTGTGATCTGGCTTGCCTTGTTCATCGAGCACCTTGTCGTTTGTCTTGCCCTTAGTCCTAACCCCTACAGCCCTGCGCGGCAATGTGCGCTTCGTCAGATGGGGCGGTTGAAAAGGGCACTCGTAAGTCGGGCAAAATCCGCGAACTTAGGGGCGGATGAAAGGGATTGCGCGAATTTGGGACCAGCCGAAGCGAGAGTTTGGTCCTGCACGGTCAGGGAAAACAGACTTGGAGCCGATATTCCCCGCTTTCTTGTTGACAGCTCGCGTCGGCGGAAAGACGCTGAGGGGGCATAAGTATAGACAACCAAATCAATTGAGGAGCCTTCCGATGCTAAAATCCTTCGTTGCCGCTATTGCGACCGTCGCGGCCTTGGCTGCTGTTCCGGCTGTCGCATGCCCCGATTGGCAGGGCGCTCCGTACTTTGGCACGGTCGAGCTGACGGCAGGCTTCAACCCCGACCCCTATGTGCGCAACGTCACGGCAGGCGGCACCAACGACCTTGGCCGCTGCGGCCTGAACGCCGCGGGTTATGTGACCAGCCGTCCGGACTTTGACCTTTATTGGCGGGGAAGCTCGTCCCAGATGACGATCGCCATCGAATCGAATGCGGATGCGGTCCTGCTGGTGAATGCGCCGGACGGGTCCTGGCACTACTCGGACGACTACCGCGGCACGAACCCTGCGATCACCTTCTTCAATCCTCAAGAAGGCCTGTATGACATCTGGATCGGCTCATACGACGGATCGCGCCGGAATCCGGCCCGTCTTGTCTTTACCGAGTACAACTACTGATCCCTTGCGGGCGCGAGGACGCTGTACCCTCCTTCTGCCTGCAACTGCCCGTGACCGGGTTTGACTGAATGGGCGGTGCCCGTGCGAAAGGGGGCTTGAGGTAAGGTGGGTCATGACCCACCTTACGCGTTAACGCTCTCTTCGCTGTCAGGACCCCTCAATGACCCTCCAAACAGACGACATTCCGGCCCTTGCCCTTGCCTGGCACAAGGCGGGCCGTGGCGTAGCGATTGCCACTGTGGTCGAGACCTGGGGCTCGGCCCCCCGTCCGGCCGGCAGCCAGCTGGTGATCGACCGGGACGCTGCGATGGAAGGCTCTGTCTCGGGCGGCTGCGTGGAGGGGGCGGTGATCGTCGAGGCGATCGAGGCAATGGCCGATGGCAAGGCCCGCCTGCTGGACTACGGCGTCAGCGATGACGAGGCCTTTGCCGTGGGCCTCGCATGTGGCGGGCGTATCCGCGTTTTGGTCGAGCCTGTCGGCCCGGTCCTGACCGAGGCGCTTTTGTCCGATCTGGTCGCAGCCCGGGCGCGCCGCGAGGCCGTCGCCCTTGTCACCGATCTGGCCCCCGATGGGGAGGGAGCCGAGCGGTACCTCGCCCTGCCACCCGCCTTTACCGACCGCTTTCGGATGGACCGGTCGGGGGTCGAAGTGGATGGCCGGACCTTCGTGGCGATCCACAATCCCCCACTGCGCATGATCGTGGTGGGGGCCGTCCACATCGCCCAGCCCCTTGTCGCTATGGCCCGGCTGGCAGGCTATGACCCCGTCATCGTCGATCCGCGCCCGGCCTTTGGGGCCGCCGCCCGGTTTCCGGGGGAAACGATCCTTGAGGATTGGCCGGACGAGGCCCTTGCCGCCCACGGTCTTGATCCCCGTACCGCCGTCGTCACCCTGACCCATGACCCAAAGCTGGATGACCCGGCCATAATGGCCGCGCTTGGGTCGGACGTTTTCTACCTTGGGTGCCTCGGCTCTACCCGGACCCACGCCAAGCGGGTGGCGCGGCTGGAGGAGGCGGGCTTTGCCCCCGACCAGATCGCCCGCATCCACGCTCCGGTCGGGCTGAACATCGGCGGGCGCTCGCCGGCGGATATCGCGATCAGCATCATGGCCCAGATCACCGCGACCCTGAGGCAGGGATGAGGTTCGGACCCGTTCCGTTATCGGGGGCCGAAGGCGCGATCCTTGCCCATTCCGTCGACACCCCCGGTGGCAGGCTGCGCAAGGGCCTGTGTCTGGGTGCGGCTGACATTGACGCCCTTTCGGAGGCAGGCATCGACGAGGTCATCGTCGCCCGTCTTGACCCCGGTGATGTGACCGAGGATGCGGCGGCCGCCCGGATTGGACAGGCCTTGCTACCCGATCCCGCGGGGCAGGGGCTGACCGCCGGGGTCGCCTCGGCGGGCCGGGTCAATCTGCATGCAGCCGGGCCAGGCGTTATTGAGCTGTCGGCCAATGCCGTTGCTGCGATGAACCGGGTTCACCCGATGATCACGCTGGCCACGGTCCCGCCCTGGCAGCGGGTGGAGGCGGGAACGATGGTCGCCACGATCAAGATCATCAGCTACGCCGTCCCCGAAGCAGCTCTCGCCGAGGCCGAGGTCGCGGTTCGGGGGGCCATCCGCCTGCGTGCGCCCGCCTTTCGAACCGCCCATCTGATCGAGACGGCCATAGCGGGCAAGGACCTGGACCAGAAGGACCTGGGCCAGAAGGACCTGGGCCAAAAGGGGCGGCTGGCCCTGGAAGGCCGGCTTGATCGCCTTGGCCTGCGCCTCGATGACCGCGAGGTGGTGGCCCACCGGGTCGAGGACCTGACAGAGGCCCTGACGCGGGCCGGGGCCGAGGTGATCTTTGTCCTGACCGGATCTGCGACCTCGGACCCCGAGGATGTGGGGCCAGCGGCCCTTCGCGCAGCGGGGGGACATGTCGAACGGTTCGGGATGCCGGTCGATCCGGGCAACTTGCTGTTTCTTGGCCATCTGGGGGAGCGGCCGGTCATCGGCCTTCCCGGCTGCGCCCGCTCTCCGGCGCTGAATGGGGCGGACTGGGTTTTGGAAAGGGTCCTCTGCGGTGTGCCGGTGACCCATGATGACATCGCCGCGATGGGGGTTGGGGGCCTTTTGAAAGAGATCCCGACACGACCAAGGCCGCGGGGCGAGATCGGGTGATCTGTTTTTGTGACGCTGCTCCATCGCAAAAGCTTGCGGCCCGGACTTATTCGGATGGACTGGCGGGATGCTCGGGACGGGCTACCTGAAGTGGCATCCGCGCGGATCGCCCGCCATGGCGTTGCGCGATAAATTGCACGGCGCAACCGCCCAGACCTCTTCTCTTGGGCAGGACGTCGTGGTCTAAGGTTGGTGATTTTGGAAGAACGCGAAAGGAACACCATGGCTGAGGTGACGATGACCGTGAACGGAAAATCCGTTTCGGGCACAATCGAGGGCCGCACATTGCTGGCCGACTTTCTGCGCACGGACCTGCGGCTGACCGGCACCCATATCGGCTGTGACACCAGCCAGTGCGGGGCCTGCCTCGTTCATGTCAACGGTATGGCGGTCAAGTCCTGCACCATGTTCGCCGTCGAGGCGGATGGGGCCGAGGTTGTTACCATCGAAGGCATGGCCAACACAGACGGATCGCTTGGTGTCATCCAGCAAGCGTTTCAGGATCACCACGGCCTGCAATGCGGCTTTTGCACCCCCGGCATGGTGATGTCGGCGGCGGCGCTGCTGAAGGAAAACCCAAAGCCCACCGAAGCGGAGGTGCGGGAATACCTTGAAGGCAATATCTGCCGCTGCACGGGCTATCATAACATCGTCAAGGCGATCCTCGCCGCCAGTGGCCAGGACGTTGTCCTTGCCGCAGAATGACCGATCATCCGAACGCGTGAAGGAGGGGTAGCACATGTATGCCTTTGATATCGAACGGCCCCGTACCATTGCCGAAGCAGTCGCCGCCCTCGCCTCGGACGAGGCGCAGGCGCTGGGCGGCGGGCAAACCCTGATCCCGACGCTCAAGCAGCGGCTGGCCAGCCCCGAAACACTGATAAGCCTGACTGGCATTTCCGAGATGCAGGGCGTCTGCCTGAGTGATCGGGGCGAGCTTTGCGTTGGCGGGGCCACCACGCATGCCGAAGTGGCACGGATGGCCGCCAAAAGCTTTCCGGGCCTCTCCGGGCTGGCCGGCCATATCGGAGACCCTGCCGTGCGCAACCGGGGCACGGTTGGCGGATCGCTGGCCAACAACGACCCGTCCGCCTGTTATCCCGCAGCCGCCCTTGGCACCGGGGCCACCATTAAGACCGACCGGCGCGAGATTGCGGCGGATGACTATTTTCAAGGGATGTTCGCGACCGACCTTCAGGAAGGCGAAATCATCACCGAGGTCCGCTTTCCCATCCCCGAGGTGTCGAACTATCAAAAGTTCCTGCAGCCGGCGTCCCGCTTTGCCCTCGTCGGGGTTTTTGTCGCCAAATACCCCGATGGCGTGCGGGTAGCAGTGACCGGAGCGTCGGAAGACGGGGTCTTTCGCTGGACCGAGGCGGAAAGGGCGCTGTCGGCGTCCTTTGAGCCCGCCTCGCTTGAGGGGCTGAGCGTCCCGGCAGATGGCATGATCGGTGACATCCACGGCACGCCCGAATACCGGGCGCATCTAATCGGGGTGATGACCCGGCGGGCCGTTGCTGCCGCCTCCTGAAAGGGCACCCTCACCTAAGGAGAAACGTCTTATTTACGGCCCCCCAGCACCTGCTGCGGGGCCGTTTTCCTTCAGGCCCTTTGCCGCAACTTGATAGCATCCAGGGCCACATTGAAGGCCTCTGCCTCCATCCCCTCCGCCAGCGCCCGGCGGAACAAGGCAGCCATGCTTTCCGGGGCTAGCCCGCCGATGGGCGGATCGGTGTCGAGGTTGGTGGGAAAAGGATAACCCTCGGCGCAGGCGCTGATCGCGGCGTCAACTTCGGCCTTTGTCATGCCGTCAAGCTCGGCTAGCAGAACCGGATAAAGCACCCGGCTCATCGCGTCGCGGTCCAGGTTTTCCAGCGTGCGGCCCATGGCAGATCCGACCTGAAGCAGGTTCACAAAGCGCTGCACATCTGCTGTCCGGTTCTCACCGCCCGCGTGAAAGAGGGCCGGATTGAAGAAGATCGCGTCTCCCTTGAACAGGGGCAACTGGACGAAATGCTCCTCGAAATAGTCCCGAAACGCGGGCAGGCGGTAGGCGGCGTAGCCCGGACGGTAGGATTGCGAAAACGGCAAAAGCTTGGTCGGCCCGGCCTCGACGCTCATGTCGCAATGGGCGATGCCGCCTTGCAAGGTCATCACGGGGGACAGGTCGTGAACATGGGCCGGGTAGCGGGCGCAGTCCTCGGCGGTCTGAAAGCCCAGGTGGTAGTCGCGGTGCGCCTTTTGCGCGGCTCCGCCCGGACGGACGAGGTTGACCTGCGCTGTCATCTGGAAGTTGGGGCCAAGCCAGGCTTCGCAGGCCGCCTCGATCAGCGGGTTGCCAAAGTAGCGGGCAAAGACCTCCGGGTCGGCCATGCACAGCTTTTGCAGGCTGTTCCAGACCCGGTCATTGGCACCGGCGGCGGCAAAGTGGTCGGCGGCAGTGCCTAACGCCTTTTCGGCGGCGATGATGTCCGAATAAAGTGCGGTCGCGGCGTCGATGGGTCCGGTATCCGCATAGGCCGCCCGGATGACAAAGGCCCCCGATCCGTGCAGCAACAGGTGGGCCCATTCGGCCATCAGGCCCCGCCGCTGATCCGGATCGGCCATCATCGGGCGCAGGGTGGCGCCGTCATAGACCGCGACGTTGCTGATGACCTCGGTCGCCAGCGGCACGCTTTGTGGGTCAAGGCTTTGGGCGCAGTGGGCGGCGAACTCTGTAATGTCGCAGCTTTCGGCGGTGAAATAGGCCGGGGCCTTTTGATCCATGTCTTTCATCGCATCCTCCCTCGATGATCCTGCCGCCACGTTAGTCCGGGGGATGGCCTTGCCGGCAGGGCCAAAGACATCAATAATCCATCAATGACCCATCGCTTTCCCGTCAAAGAGATCGCCGCCCAATCCGGCCTGTCGACCGCCACAGTCGACCGGGTTCTGAACGGGCGCGCCCATGTCAGCCCCCAGACCCGGGCGCGGGTGGCCGCCGCCCTGACCGAGCTGGAGGGGCAGGAGGCGCAGCTGGCCGCGCGGGGCAGGCGGGTGTTTGTCGATGTGGTGGTCGAGGCGCCGACGCGGTTCAGCCGCGAGATACGGCTGGCGGCCGAGGCGGTGCTGCCCCAGTTGGGCGGTGCGGTGCTGCGACCGCGTTTTACCTTTCACGAGCGGCTGACAGGGGATCAGACAGCTGCCATTCTCGACCGGATCGGGGGACGGGGGACGCAAGGCGTTTGCCTCAAGGCGCGTGATCTGCCGCAGATACGGCAAGCGGTTGCACGGCTTGCCGCGCGCGGCATCCCGGTCGTCACCTTGTTCACCGATCTGCCGGATACAGAGCGGCTGGCCTATGTTGGTCTAGACAACGCAATGGCCGGGCGAACGGCAGCCTGGCTGATCGGACGCATGGCGGGCGACCGGCCCGGCACCATCCTCACCACGATGAGCGACCGAAGCTTTACCGGAGAAGAGGCCCGCTTTGCCGCCTTTTCGGCCGAGATCGCCAGAACCGCCCCCCAGCTTGAGATCCGCGACGCCAGCGGTGGTGGCGGTTTGAACCCTGAGACGGCGAAACGGTTTTCAGAGGTGGCCGCAGGGGCGGGTGAGCTTGCGGCGGTCTATTCCATGGGGGGCGGCAACCGGGCCATCGTCGCGGTTCTGTCCCAGCTGGTGCTAGCGCCACGTGTCTATGTGGCCCATGACCTTGACGCCGACAACCGGGCCCTACTGACGCGCGGGGCCATCTCGGTGGTGCTCGATCATGATCTGAAGGCCGATTTGCGTCAGGCCTTTGCCCATGTGCTGCGGCATCTGAGGTTATGGCCAGAGGGGCAGCCGATGGGGGCAAGCGACATTCGGATCATCACCCCGGCCAACCTGCCGGATGCGGGATAAGTCACCGCCAACGAAAGCCGCAAAAGCAAAAGGCCGCCGGAGCATCCGACGGCCTTGAAAAAACGGGGGTCTGGCCCGGCGTTATTTGGTCGGTCCAACCATCATGACCATCTGGCGACCTTCGAGACGGGGAAAGCTTTCGACTTTGCCGACCTCTTTGGTGTCCTCTGCCACACGCTCCAGCAGTTGGCGGCCCAGATCCTGGTGCGCCATCTCGCGTCCGCGGAAGCGCAGGGTGACCTTCACCTTGTCGCCGTTCTCAAGAAACTTGAACACCGACCGCATCTTGACTTCGTAGTCGTGGGTATCGGTGTTGGGGCGGAATTTGACTTCCTTGATCTCGATGATCTTCTGGTTCTTCCGCGCTTCGGCTTCTTTCTTCTGGGTTTCGTACTTGTACTTGCCGAAATCCATGATCTTGCAAACCGGAGGCACTGCGTTCGGCGAAATTTCGACCAGGTCGAGGCCAGCCTCTTCTGCCAGCGCAAGCGCTCGTTCCGGGGAAACGACGCCGATGTTTTCGCCCTCTGCGCCAATCAGTCGAATGTCGGACCCACGAATGCGTTCATTGATGCGGGGGCCTGTGTCACGCACCGGTGGTGCGTTATGTGGTCTGCGGGCTATGGCCTTTTTCCTTTCGGCTGTTCAAGAAATGGTGGCGGCAAGGTAGTCCCCACGGGGCGCGGATTCAAGCCGGAAAACAAGGGAGTTTGTGTTGTCCCTTTTCAGTGCAGTTCGTATCTGACATAGCGTCCGCAGTTGCCCGTATGCCGGGTAAGTGTAGGACTCGTTCGGAAGGATTTCGAGATGAAACGCCTAGCCATAATCGTGATCGTGCTGGCCATTGGGGCTGGTGGGTACTTTTATTACAACCAACAGCAGATGCAGATTCAGGCCGAAGCGGCCGCCGCAGCTGCCGCTGAAGCAGAAGCTGCCGCAGCCGCCGCCGCCGCCGCTGCCGCTGAATTGGCCGCTGCTGCAGAGGCAGAGGCCGCTGCCGCTGAATTGGCCGCTGCTGCAGAGGCAGAGGCCGCTGCCGCTGAATTGGCCGCCGCCGAAGCTGCCGCTGCCGAAGAAGCTGCAGCGCTTGAAGCAGAAGCCGCCGCTGCTGCAGAAGAGGCCGCCGCAGCCCTTGCCGCCGCCGAAGCAGAAGCTGCCGCTGCTGTTGAAGCTGCAAGCGATGTCGTGGACGAAGCCGTGGCCGATGCTGTCGCGGCAATTGAACCGCCTGCCATGTCGCTGGACGAGCTTCTGGATCCGGCGAATCTGGACATTGAAGCGGTCACGACCGCGATCCAGGGGGCTGCGATTGATGACGCCACCAAGGAAATGCTTGTGACTGCTGTGACCGCCGCCCAGAACCGGCCAACCCTGCTGCCCCTTGTTCTGCAGCAGATCAGGACTGCCCTCGGCCAATAGCTTTGGCCGATACCTTACCTCCGGTAAGGGCAACGCAAAAACGACAAACGCCGCGCGATCCCTCGCGCGGCGTTTTCATTTCAGGATCAGGCGCTTATCGCACCAGGACAAGTTAGCCGACAAAGGCCTTTTCGATGACGAATTCAGCCGGATCGGAATTGGCCCCTTCGCGCAGGCCTGCCGCCTCGAGCGCGGCCTTCATGTCGAGGTTGAAGGCAAGGCTGCCACAGACCATCGCCCGGTCCGTTTCCGGGTTCAGGGGCGGCACGCCGAGGTCGGCGAACAGCTCTCCATTCTCGATCAATGTCGTGATCCGGCCCATCTTGGGGCTCTGTTCGCGCGTGGTTGTGGGGTAGTAGCGCAGCTTGGCCAGATGCTCTTCGCCAAGCAACTCCTGCATCAGCTCATCCGTGCGCAGCCCCGCTATCAGCTCGCGGCCATAGGTCAGTTCGGCTACGTCGCGGCAGGTATGGGTCACGATGACCTCGTCGTAGTCCTCGTAGGTCTGCGGTTCGCGCAAGAGCGAGGCGAAGGGCGCAAAACCGGTCCCGGTGGAAAAGAAGTACAGCCGCTTGCCCGGTATCAAGGCGTCGTGGACGAGCGTTCCCACCGGCTTGGGCCGCAGGATGATTTCGTCGCCCGGCTGGATGTGCTGCAGCCGCGAGGTGAGCGGGCCATCTGGGACCTTGATTGAATAGAATTCAAGCTCTTCGTCCCATGCGGGCGAGGCGATGGAATAGGCACGTAGCAAAGGCCGGCCATTGTCGCCCATCAGGCCGATCATCACAAACTCGCCCGAGCGGAAGCGCAGGGACATCGGCCGGGTCACCCGGAACGAGAACAGCCTGTCGGTGTAATGGCGGACAGAGGTGACCACCTGAGCGTCTGGAAGGGCGGCGACTTTGGTGGCTTGGGCTTGGGTCACTGGTTTGTGCTCTGTCATCTGTTTCACGGCGATGCTGTAGCATCACCCTCCGTCATAGTGATTGATCTGTGTCAGATAAAGGGGCCTGATCCGTGCTCAGGCGCTGGCTTTGGCCTTGGCGCGTAGCCGGGACTGATAGTCATGGGCCTGCCAGTTTGCGCGGGTCTGCCATTGGGCGGCGGGTTGGCGGGTGGCGAGATCATCAGAAATCGCCACCTCGTCAAAGCCCGAGCGTCGGGCCATGGCGTATTGATCGGCGATCACATGCCCCTCGGCCCGCAGCCTGCCGGTATAGCCCATGGCCCGCAGGGTGCGGGCATGGGTAAAGCCGCGACCATCGGCAAAGGACGGAAACTGGACCGCAATCAGCGGGATCTGCGCCAGCCTGTCGGCCAGCACAGATGGGTCATCGCCCGGCACAAGGCGGATGGCGGCTGGGGCGGCGTCGTTGGCTGCCACCTCAGCCAGCGCCACGATGGGGGCGGTCCAGTCATCTGGGGCAAAGCCTGCGTCGGTCACAAGTACGGTCATTGGGGGCCTTTCCGGGCGCTGCGGCCCGTCGAAGTGTTCGAGATTGGACGAGGGTCGGCTCAGGCGGAGGCCCGGATCGGGCCGCGCACGGCCTTGCCGTCGACAAAGTGGATGCCGCATTCTTCCTTGGCCTGATCGCGCCAGCGGCCAGCCCTTCGATCCTCGCCATCATTCACGCGGGTGGTGCAGGGGGCACAGCCGATTGAAGGGTAGCCCTTGGCGACAAGGGGATGCCGGGGCAACCGGTTCTCGGTGATATAGTCCTGCAGGTCGGCACTGGTCCAATGGGCCAGAGGGTTCACCTTGATGCGGATGTCGCCCTCGTTCTCAAAGAAGTCGAGGCTGGCGCGGGTGCTGCCCTGATAGCGCTTGCGCCCGGTGATCCAGCTGTCAAAGCCCGACAGCGCCTGTTGCAAAGGCTCGGTCTTGCGCAGGGCGCAGCAGGCGTCGGGGTCGTGCAGGTGCAACAGCCCTTCGTTGTCCCGCTCGAACAACTGGGTGCGATCGGCGCGGATGGTCCGGACACCGGTCAGGCGCAGCCGCTCGGCCAGGTCCATCTGGTAGGTCAGCGTTTCGGCAAACAGCATTTCGGTGTCGATAAAGATCACCGGCAGGTCGCGCTGCATGACCGAGACAAGGTGCAAAAGCACAACCGATTCCGCCCCGAAAGAGCTTACCAGCCCGATCTGACCAAGATCGGCGTCGGACAAAGCGCGTTCCATCACGGCGGTGGCGCCGTGATGCTTGTACTTTGTGTTCAGCGCGGCCACGCGGGCCGCGACGGGGGCATCAAGCGGCATTGGCCTTTTCCTCCGCTGCGCTCGTCGGGTAGAGCAGCGCCTTGAACGGCTCCATCCCCAGACGGCGGTAGGTTTGCAGGAACGTCTCGTCCGGTGCTGCGCGCAGATCGAGATAGCCCAGAACCAGCCGTTCTATCGCTGGCACGATTTCGTCCGCCGAAAAGCCGGGACCGGCCCGTTCGCCGATGGTGGCATCTTCAGAGCCGTCGCCGCCTAGCGTGATCTGGTAATTCTCAACCCCGGCCCGGTCGAGGCCAAGGATACCGATATGGCCCACATGGTGATGCCCGCAGGCATTGATGCAGCCCGAAATCTTGATCTTCAGCGGGCCGACCTCATGCTCGAGCTTCAGCTCTTCGAAGCGGGTCGCAATCTCTTGCGCGACCGGGATCGAGCGGGCGGTGGCAAGGGCGCAGTAGTCCATGCCGGGGCAGGCGATGATGTCAGAGACGAGCCCGATGTTGGCGGTTGCCAGATCCGCCTCGCGCAATGCGGCGTAAACGGCGGCAAGGTCGGATTTGTGCACATGGGGCAGGATCACGTTCTGCTCATGGCTGATCCGCAGCTCACCATGGCCAAAACGCTCGGCCAGATCGGCCATGACGCGCATCTGGTCGGCGGTGGCATCCCCCGGCGTGGCGCCATGCTTTTTGATCGAGATGGACACGATGGCATAGCCTTCGGCCTTGTGGGCAGAAAGGTTCGTATCGCTCCACGACCGGAAGGCGGGATTGGCGAGGCGGGCGGCCTCATAGCTGTCAGTCGGTGCGCTGCGAAAGGCGGGCGGGGCAAAGTGCCCTTCGATCTGGGTCAAAAGCTGCTGGTCGAACCCGGCGAAGGCGGGCCGAAGCTCTGCAAACTTTGCCTCCACAAGGTTGCGGATGGTGTCGATGCCGTTCTCATGCACCGTGATCTTGATCCGGGCCTTGTACTTGTTATCGCGGCGGCCCAGCAGGTTGTAGACGCTGACGATGGCCTCGCAATAGGGCAGCAGGTCGGCCTTGGGCAGAAACGCCCGCAGGACCTTGCCCACCATCGGTGTACGGCCAAGACCGCCACCGACGATGACCTCGAACCCCGGCGCGCCAGAGGCGTCGCGCACCATGCGCAGGCCGATGTCATGGGCCTTGGTCACGGCGCGGTCGGTGGGCGATCCGGTCACGGCGATCTTGAACTTGCGGGGCAGGAACTGAAACTCGGGGTGGTCAGTGGACCATTGGCGCAGCAATTCTGCGACCGGGCGGGGGTCTTCGATCTCATCCGCGGCGGCCCCGGCAAAATGGTCGGCCGTCACGTTGCGGATGGTGTTGCCGCTGGTCTGAATGGCGTGCATGCCCACATCGGCCAGCGCCTCCAGCATATCGGGCACATCGGCCAGCTTGGGCCAGTTGTACTGGATGTTCTGGCGGGTGGTGAAATGGCCGTAGCCCTTGTCGTAAGTTTCGGCCAGATAGGCGAGCTGGCGCATCTGCACGGGGTTGAGGGTGCCGTAAGGTACGGCCACCCGCAGCATGTAGGCGTGCAGTTGCAGATAAAGGCCATTCATCAGGCGCAGAGGCTTGAACTCATCCTCGGTGAGCGCACCCGACACCCGCCGCTCGACCTGGCCGCGGAACTGGGCGACCCGCTCGCGCACGAAAGCCTCGTCAAAGTCATTGTAAACATACATCGGATCAGACCTCTACCTGCTTGCCGTGGGCGTAGTTCGATGGGCCGCGGGTGCGGAATGCCTCGCGGAAATGGATGGGTTGAGGGCCTGTGGCCCCCGGTTTGGCATCGGCCAGATAAGGGCCAACGGCGATCTCGGGCTGGGCTTGGGCAAACAAGAGGCGGATGGTGGCATGGGCCTCATCCTCGATCAGCTCTGCCTGGGCGATGTCACGGGTCCAGCGGTCGTCCTCGGTCAGCCAGATGGCGTCGCCCAGCATCAGGTCGTTGGCTGTGATGACCTTGGGGGTGAAATGGCGGCTCATGTGGCATGTCCTTCGGTGGGCTGGAACAGCGGGGCAAGTTCCAGCGAGCAGAGGGTTTCGGCCTGCCGGGGGGCAAGGCCGTAAAAGGTCAGGGCGGGGCCGGTCAGGCGGGCCTCTGTCAGGGTCGGCTCCAGCTGGGCCAGCGTGGTGGCAAGGATGCGCTGGTCGGGGCGTGAGACGTTTTCGATCACGGTCACCGGGGTGGCCGGGTCTGCGCCATGCATCAAGAGGCGGCCCTGAATAAAGCGAGCGGTCTTCTTGCCCATGTAGATGGCGGCAACCTCGCCGGGACGGGCTAACGCCTTCCAGTCGTGTTCGGCAAATCCCTTGGTGTCATGCCCGGTCAGAAAGCGGACCGAGGCGTTGCGATGCCGCCGGGTGAGGCTTTGCCCGATGCTGGCCACCGCGGCGGAGGCGGCGGTGATGCCGGGAATAATGCGATAGGAGATGCCTGCAGCCAGGATCGCCTCGATCTCTTCATCCAGACGGCCAAAGACGGTGGGATCGCCTGATTTCAGCCGCACCACCTGCGCGCCGGTCCGGGCGTGTTCGACGATGAGGGTATTGATGTCGCGCTGGGCTATCGAGGTGCCGAAGCCTTCTTTGCCCGCGTCGATCATGATCGCCTCACGGCGGGCAAGCTCCAGAATGGCCGGGGTGACCAGCCGGTCGTAGATGACGACATCGGCCGCATCGAGGGCCTTGCGGGCCTTGAGCGTTAGCAGGTCGGGGTCACCGGGGCCGGCGCCAACGAGATCGACATGACCTTCCTTTGCGTCCGAGGCCAGATGGGCGTCCAGCAGCTGGTGCAGGGCAGGGGTCACACCCTCTGCGCCCTTGGCCCCGAGCGCCTCGGGACCGGTCTTGAAGTAATAGTCCGCCCAGAAATCGCGCCGCTTGCGGCCCATCGGCAGGCTTTCGGCAACATGGCGAAAGGATTTGCCAATCCGGGCCAGAAGGCCCAGCGACGCGGGCAGGCGTTCCTCAAGATCGGCCTTGATCTTGCGGGCCAGGACTGGGGCCGCGCCCTCGGTGCCGATGGCGATCGTCACGGGATCGCGATCAACGATGGCAGGCGTGATGAACTGGCTGTCGGTGAGATTGTCGACAATATTGACCAGCGCCCCGTCCGCATGGGCGAGGCGGGCGGTGCGGCGATCTTCGGCTGCGTCATCATGGGCGGCATAGAACAGGGCGGCGCACAGGGCATCGCCGGGTTCCATGGCGCGGGACAGCAACCGGATCCGCCCTTCGGCGGCCAGTCTTACGACATCTGCCTCCGGCTCAGCAGCGATGACGGTCAGATGCGCCTCGGTCTTGAGAAGCAGGCGCATCTTGGCCAGGGCGGTCTCACCCCCACCGGCGACCACGATGCGGCGGCCTGCGACGGCCAGAAAGATCGGGAAATGCTGCATTGCGCCCTCGGGTTTCAGTTCCCGTCCAACATAGAACATTATTCCGTATTTTGACCACAGGATGGGATAGATAAGGACAAGTGTTCCTGCTAGCTTCGAATTTTGGCGGATCGTTCCGTTTGAGGGAGAAAAGACGAATGGCGTTTCGGGTTGACGAGATGGATCGGAAAATTCTGACAGAGCTTCAGCGCGATGCCAGCCGCTCTTTGGACGATCTGGCGCGGGCGGTAGGCTCATCCAAGACGCCGGTCTGGAACCGCATTCGCAAGATGCGCGAGGCTGGCATCATCGGCCAGCAGACGGTGATCCTTGATGCCGAGGCCTTGGGGTTCGAGGCGACCTTCTTTGTCCTGATCCGCACGTCGGAACATGAGGCAGACTGGCAAAACCGCTTTCTGGCCGCCCTCAAGGCCCGGCCCGAAGTGCAGGAGGCCCACCGCCTGGCGGGCGACATCGACTATATCCTGAAGGTCAGGGTCAAGAACGCCCGCGCCTATGACGCCTTCTACCAGGCCCTGATCGCAGAGGTCCGCGTCTATAATGTGACCGCCCTACTGTCGATGGAAGAGATCAAGTCGACGGTGGCCCTGCCGCTGTAAACGGTTTCAGATTGTGCGCTTCCGCGCGTTCCTTTTCCGCGCCTGTCTTGGTGACGCCACCGCCCGCCGTCGCGCCTTTGGGGGCTTCGGATGCCTCCGGCGGGGATATTTATGATCCAAAGAAGATCAGCAGGTGACGATGAGATGTTCGAGGCCGTGGAAGTGATAGACGTCGCCGTATAGGGGGGGCTGTGCGAGGGCCAGTCTGGGACATCTCGCAAACAGGGTCTTGAGGGCGATCAGCAGCTCGAGCCGGGCCAGCGGGGCGCCGACGCAGAAATGGATGCCGCCCCCGAACGCGGTGTTGGCTGGCCCGCTACGGGAGGCCTCGAAGCTGTTGGGGTCGGGGTAGGCCAGCGGGTCCCGGTTGCCGGCTGCCAGCAGGCAGGCGACCTGATCGCCGCGCTGGAAGGTATGCCCGAAGAGCGTCACCTCTTCGTAGACCCAGCGGGTGAACATATGCAGCGGCGGATCGAAGCGCAGGATTTCCTCGACGCATGCTGCGTCGAGGGGGGGACGACTGCTCTGGCCAAGGAGTGTGGCCACTCCGTTCCCCAGCGTGTGCACGGTGGCCTCGTGCCCGGCGTTCAGCAAAAGGATGCAGGTTGTGATCAGCTCATCCGTCGACAGCTTGCTTCCGTCCTCTTCGGCGGCGATGAGCTGGGTGATGAGGTCGTCAGCCGGTTCGTGCCGCTTTTGCGCAATATAACCACGCAGGAAGTCGGAGAAGGCGAGGGTGGCGTCGACCGCCGCCGCCTCGATCGTTTCGGTCCGCCGCGCCTGGTACATGGCAACCATGGCGTTGGACCAATTGAGCAGATCCTCTGCCCGGTCCTCTGGCACGCCAAGCAGGCGGCAGATGATGATGACGGGTACCAGCCTGGCGTAGTGGTCCAACAGATCGAAGGGCTCGTCGGGGAAGGTGTCGATGAGGTGGTGACATAACCTTTCGATTTCGGGACCAAGCGCTGCGATCCGCCGTGTGGTGAAGGCCCTGAGAACCAGGCTGCGCAGCCGTGTGTGCTGCGGCGGTTCCAGTTCGAGCATCGAATGCGCTTCGATGGCGTAGAAGGGGGCCAGTGTCTCTGGGATCGTGGGGGCGCATTCGGCGGGGGCTTCACGCCCCAGTCGCCGGTCCCGCAGCAAAGCGCTGACCGCCTTGTGCGAGGTGGCGCAGGCCATGTCGTAGTCCTCCCACCAGAACAGGTCGCCCGTCGCCCGCGCCCGGTCATAGAAAGGGTAGGGGTCTTGCACGAAGGCGGGATCGGTGGGGGACTGGTGCAGGTGCTTCATGCCCCAAGGCTTGCCCGCAGCCTCTGGTCTTTGCAAGGCCGTGCTTGCTAAAGTCGATGTCATGAAACCATCGGGTATCAGGCGCGCGGCGGCCATCGTGCTGTTCTTGGCGGTCGTTGCGGGTTTTGCAGCGGCGGTGTGGAGCTTTGGCTATCGCGCGGCCCTTGATCCCCTTGCCCGGCGAGGACAGGCGGACCTTGCCCTGGCGGCGGACCGTCTTACCGGCGAATTGCAGCGCTTTCGCGAGTTGGCGGTGCTGATGGCGGATCATCCCACCTTGACGGCCCTGGTGGACGGAAAGGTGCCTGTGCCCGAGGCGGTGGCCCTGTTGCGCCAGGTTGCGGACAAGACCGGGTCGCTCGATATTCTGCTGGTGGATGCAACCGGTCAGGAACTGGCCCGCGCCGCGGATGAGGAGGGTGTGGCCTACGCCATGAGCCACGCCCAGACCCCCTATTTCGAACGGGCGATGGATGGCGCCCTGGGTGTCTATCATCTGCTGAGCGCAAGGTATGACCGCCGCGCCTTTGTCTTTGCCGCACCGATCTTTGCCCCGGACGGTCCTGTTGTGGGGGCGGTGATCGTGGTGACCGATGTGGAAGAGGTGGAGGCCGGTTGGCGCGGCGACCGGCCAACGGTGTTCTTTACAGACGCGCTTGGGGTGATCTTTGTGTCCAACCGGTCCGAGTTGCTGTTTCGCGCCCGGTCGGGTGATCCGGTGACGGCGAGCCTGAGCGCGGAGTATCCGGCGGGCCGGGTGACGGCCTTTGTCGGCTATCATCCCCGCTATGTCAGCGGCCACGAGATCTGGCAGGTGGATGGCGGGCCCTATGTTCCCGCCCGTGCCCTGCATCTGACGCTGGACCTGCCGGTGGTGGGCATGCAGGGCGCGGCGCTTTTGGATGTGTCCCCGGCCCGACAGTTGGCCTCCTTGCAGGCGGCGGTGACGGCGGCCCTGTGCCTGGCTTTTGGCGCCATGTTGTTCCTGGCGACAGAGCGCAGGCGCACCCTGGCCCAGGCCAATGCCCGCCTTGAGGCCCGGGTGGCGGACCGGACGGCAGAGCTGTCGGCGCTCAACGCCGATCTGCGCCGCGAAGTGGCCGAGCGTATCGCGGCCGAGGCCCGTCTGACCCGGGCGCAGGCTGATCTGGTGCAGGCGGGCAAACTGTCCGCTCTGGGTCAGATGTCTGCAGGCATCAGCCACGAATTGAACCAGCCGCTGATGGCGATCCGGTCCTTTGCGGAGAATGCCGAGGCATTTCTCGAACGCGGCCAGCCCGAGGTCGCCGCCCAGAACCTTGGCCGGATCAGCGAGCTGGCCCGCCGCATGGGCCGCATCATCCGAAATCTGCGCGCCTTTGCCCGTCAGGAGAGCGAGCCTTTGACCGATGTCGACCTTGTCCCGGTCGTCGAGGCTGTTCTTGAGATGGCAGGGCCCAAGGCCCGGCAGGCCGAAACCCGGCTGGTTTGGGATCGCCCGTCAGTGCCCGTGGTGGTCCGTGGCGGCGAGGTGCGCCTGCAGCAGGTGATCCTCAATCTGGTGAACAATGCCATCGACGCCATGGCCCAAAGCCCTGAACGACGCGTCGAGATCGCCATTCTGTCCGGCCCCCGGGTGACCCTGTCGGTTCGCGATACCGGGCCGGGGCTGACCGAGCCCGAGCGCATCTTTGATCCGTTCTACACCACCAAGGCGGCGAGCGAGGGGGAGGGGATGGGCCTTGGCCTGTCGATCTCCTACGGTTTGGTCCAGTCGTTTGGCGGCGCGATCCGGGGCCGCAACCATCCCGAGGGCGGGGCGATCTTTACGGTAGAGCTTGATCCTCCGCAGCAAGGGGAAGACAAGGCAGCATGACACGACGGGTCCTATTGATCGATGATGAGCGTGAGGTGCGCGAGGCGCTGGGCCAGACGTTGGAGCTGGCCGATCTCGATCCCTTGCTTGCCGGATCGTTCGTCGAGGCCAAGGATCATATCGATGCCCGCTTTGACGGGGTGATCGTTACCGACATCCGGATGCCGGGGCGGGACGGGTTTCACCTGTTGTCCCACGTTCGCAGCCTTGATGCGGACCTGCCGGTCATCCTGCTGACCGGAGAGGGGGATGTTCCCATGGCCGTTCGGGCAATGGCCGAGGGGGCACATGGGTTCCTGGAAAAGCCCTGCGCCCCCAGCGATTTTCTGGCCGTGGTGGAAAAGGCGCTCAAGGCCCGTGCGCTTGTGCTGGAAAACCGCCGCCTGCGCCTTGAGGTTGAGGCGGGCGATGCTGCGGCCCGGATGCTTTTGGGGCAATCCCGCCAGGCTCAGGAGATGCGGGGCCAGATCAGGGCGGTTGCCCGCGGCAGTTCCGAAGTTTTGGTAACGGGTGAGGCGGGGTCCGGAACCTCCAAGGTGGCAGAGGTGATCCACTTGCTGTCTGCCGCTGCCAGCCATCCTTTTGTCAAACGGGGCGCCGCAGGTCTGGCCGTGGAGGCGCTCGATGACAATATCGCGGCCGCAAAGGCCGGGTCGCTCTACCTAGATGAGGTAGGCATGCTGCCGGTGGCGGCCCAATATGCCTTGCTTGACCGTCTGGAAGGGGGCCTTCCTGTCCGGGTGCTGGCAGGCACGACCCGTGATCTGGCAACCGAGGTGTCCGAAGGCCGCTTCAACGCCGACCTCTATTACCGCCTCGACCTGATGCGCGTCCGCATTCCCAGTCTGCGCGAGCGGAAAGAAGATATCCCGCTGCTGTTCCGTCACTACGTCGCGCAGGCCTGCGAACAGGCCAACCTCCCCGAACCGCCGATCCCGGCTGACGTCCTCGGTCGCCTGATGGCTCAGGACTGGCCGGGTAATGCCCGGTCCCTGATGAACGCGGCCATGCGCTTTGCCATGGGGCTGGGCGAGGCGCAGGAGGCCGAGGGCCTTGGTCTTGCAGAACAGATGGCCCAGGTCGAACGGTCGCTACTGATCGAGGCGCTCCGCCGCCAAGGTGGGCATGCGACCGAAACCGCCAAGGCGCTGAAGCTGCCGCGCAAGACGTTTTATGACAAACTGGCGCGCCATGGGCTTCGGCCCGAGGACTATCGCTAGGCACGCCATCGCAAACGGACCTCCCGACGATCACAAAGTGGCAAAAGGGGAAAGCCATGACACACCATGTTGCCACCTGTTCCTGCGGTCAACTTTCAGCCCGTTGCGAGGGCCCCCCGATCCGGGTCACGGTGTGTCACTGCCGTGCCTGCCAGCGCCGGACGGGAAGCGCATTTAGCGCCAATGCCCGATATGATCGGACAAGGGTCACGATTGTGGGTTCGGCGCAAACCTTTACCCGGATCGGGGATGAAGGCAGCCGGATCGTCCAGAGCTTTTGCCCGGTTTGCGGAGCAACTGTGCACTACGGGATTGAAGGCATGCCCGAAATGATCGCAATCCCAGTTGGTGGTTTCGCGGACCAGACGTTCCCGGCGCCGACTGTCTCAGTGTATTGTTTGCGCCAGATGCCTTGGGTTGAGATTACCGCCGACCCGTTGGTACGGGACGATTGATCCCATCGCGATGTGTGAAAAGTCGCACATAGGGCGCAAACATATGTGCGGAAATTCGCCACAGAGTGGGGTGCAATCTGCGGGCTCACTCAAATTTCCGTCATAATGCATTGAAAATCGGTAGTTTATACATCGCCCGTTTTAGAGGCGGTTTTTTGCTTGCGACCAACGGTCCCTAAGCGTCCTGTGTCACCGTGCATCCCGGGAGGGGATGGACCGAGTATATCTCATCAAGGGGGAGACCCATGAAGTTTCTGTCATTCGCCGCTGCTGCGGCCGCCGCCACCATTTCCGCCTCCGCCGCCCTGGCTGACCCCATGGGCTGTGACGATGGCGAAATCGTCGTCAAGTTCAGCCATGTGACCAACACTGACCGTCACCCCAAGGGTATCGCTGCCACTCTGCTGGCCGAGCGGGTCAATGCCGAGATGGACGGCACCATGTGCATGGAGGTCTTCCCGAACTCCACGCTTTACACCGACGAGCAGGTTATCGAAGCACTGCTGCGCGGCGACGTCCAGCTGGCCGCCCCGTCGCTGTCGCTGTTTGAATCGATCACCAAAGCCTACCGTCTGTTCGACCTTCCCTTCATGTTCAACAACATCGAAGCGGTTGACATGTTCCAGGCTTCCGAGACCGGCCAAGCCATGCTCGACGCCATGCAGCGTCGTGGTCTGCAGGGCCTTGGCTACTGGCACAATGGCATGAAGCAGATTTCGGCCAACGTCCCGCTTGAGACGCCTTCCGACGCCAACGGTCTCAAGTTCCGGGTTCAGCCGTCCGACGTGCTGGTCGCCCAGATGTCCGCCCTGGGCGCTTCGCCCCAGCCGATGGCATTCGCTGAGGTCTACGGTGCGCTGCAGACCGGCGTTGTGGACGGTCAGGAGAACACCTGGTCGAACATCTACGGCCAGAAGTTCTTTGAAGTTCAGGACGGCACCACCGAAACCAACCACGGCATCATCGACTACATGGTCGTGACCTCGGTTGATTTCCTTGACAGCCTTGACGCCGACACCCGTGATCAGTTCCTGACGATCCTCGACGAGGTGACCACATCGCGCAACGCCGCGGTGAAAGAAGTTGACCTTGCCGCACGTCAGGCCATCCTCGACGCCGGTGGCACCATCCGTGAACTGACACCCGAGCAGCGTCAGGCATGGGTTGATGTCATGCTGCCCGTCTGGGCACAATTCGCTGAAGAAGTCGGTCAAGAGAACATCGACGCGGCGCAAGCCATCAACGACAGCATGTAAGTTAGCGATCAAGGGCCTGCGGAAGCGAGTTTCCGCAGGCTCGAATCGCGATTGGCCGCGGCCCTTGGGAGGGGGCCGCGGCCACCTGTCCATTCTTTCCGGGGGGCTTGCCATGGCGGGCAGCAAATACGTACCAAAGACGGGGCTGGCCCGCTTTGTGCATGGGTTCGAGGAAACGGCTATCGCCGTCCTGCTTGGCCTTATGACGCTTCTGACCTTCGTCAACGTGGTCCTGCGCTACGCTTTCAACTCGAGCATCATCTGGAGCCTCGAGGTCACGCTGGTGCTGTTTTCCTGGCTGGTCCTGTTTGGCATTTCCTACGGGTTCAAGGTGACCGCCCACCTGGGCGTCGACGCTGTGACCAACCTGTTTTCACCTGAAACTCGCCGCATCATGGGGCTTCTCTCGGGCGTGATCTGCATCTTTTACGCTTTGCTGATCCTCAAGGGGGCCTGGGATTACTGGGCACCTTTTGCCGATTTGCCAAAGACGACTGGTCGCTGGATCCCGACCGGGCTGGACTGGGATGCCCGCCGCTATGGTTTTACCGAGACGGGGCAGATCCCGATCCCCTTTGACTGGCTCAAGACTTGGCTGGAACAGACCTTCAATTCTTACGTCGAGGGGGGCGAGCTGAAGTTTGACGAGTATCGCAAGCTGCCTGTCCTCGTGCCCTATGCCATTCTGCCGGTCGCCTGCTTTCTCATTCTGTTCCGGGTCGTTCAGGCGACCCTGCATATCTGGCGCGGAGAGCAGGAAAGCCTGATCGTCAGCCACGAAGCCGAAGATGCGGTTGAAGAAGCCGCCGCCTTGAACCGGGGAAACTAGAACCATGGAAGTCGCTCTTCTTTTTACCCTGATCGTTGGCCTTTTGCTGATTGGGGTCCCAATTGCGGTGAGCCTTGGCCTGTCCTCGATCATCTTCCTGCTGGCGTTTTCGGACACCTCGCTGGCTTCGGTGGCCCAGTCGCTCTACCAGGCGATGGCGGGTCACTATACCCTGCTGGCGATCCCGTTCTTTGTCCTGGCGTCGTCCTTCATGTCGACGGGCGGGGTGGCCAAACGGATCATCCGCTTTGCAATCGCCTGCGTTGGCCATTTGCAAGGTGGTCTGGCCATTGCGGGCGTCATGGCCTGTATGATGTTCGCTGCCCTCTCTGGGTCCAGCCCGGCGACCGTTGTTGCCATCGGTTCGATCGTGATCGCGGCGATGCGTCAGGTGGGCTACACCAAGGATTTTGCCGCTGGCGTCATCTGTAACGCTGGCACGCTGGGCATCCTGATCCCCCCCTCCATCGTCATGGTGGTCTATGCTAGTGCCACGGACGTCTCGGTCGGCCGGATGTTCCTTGCCGGGGTCTTTCCGGGCCTCTTGGCCGGTCTGATGCTGATGGTCACGATCTATGTGATCGCCCGCATCCGCAACATGCCAAGGGGCGAGTGGCAGGGTTGGGGCGAAATCTTCGACTCGTTCCGGGATGCCGCATGGGGCCTTTTGCTGATCCTGATCATCATGGGGGGCATCTACGGCTTTCCAGGAATCCGCTTTCAGGAAGGGCTGAGCCTGATCTACTGGCAGGGCGGTATCTTTACCCCGACCGAGGCGGCGGCCGTTGCGGCGATCTACGCCTTTGTCGTGGCGACCTATATCTATCGCGACATGGGGCCGCTGGCCGCCGGTCCCGATGGCAAGCCGATCTCGCTGCTGCGCAAGCCGCAGGCGCTGATCACCGGGTTCTTTCATGCCGATACCCGCGCCACCCTTTTCGAGGGCGGCAAGCTGACCGTGACCCTGATGTTCATCATTGCCAATGCGCTGATCCTCAAGCACGTTCTGACCGATGAGCAGATCCCGCAGCACATCGCCGAGGCCATGCTGGGGGCGGGCCTTGGCCCGGTGACCTTCTTGATCATGGTCAACGTGATCCTGCTGATCGGTGGCCAGTTCATGGAACCGTCGGGTCTGATCGTCATTGTGGCGCCTCTGGTGTTTCCGATTGCCATTTCGCTTGGCATCGATCCCATTCACCTTGGCATCATCATGGTCGTGAACATGGAGATCGGGATGATCACCCCGCCGGTTGGTCTGAACCTGTTCGTCACCAGCGGCGTGGCGGGCATGTCGATGATGGCGGTTGTTCGCGCGGCTCTGCCGTTCCTGGCCGTTCTCTTTGTCTTCCTGATCCTGATCACCTATGTCCCACAGATCTCGATCTGGCTGCCGACCCTTGTGATGGGGCCGGAGATCATCATCAATTAGCGCGGTTCAGCGGAGCGCTACCGCGCAAGCTGTTTGCATCCCGTGGCGCGGCGATACCCTGATCGGGTCGCCGCGCCATTGATTTTGGGCAGGAGCCTCCGGCGGGGATATTTGGAGCGAGATGAGGATCAGGCGTTTTCGAGGGCCGTCACGATCGGGGAGAAGTCGCTGGCCTTGAGGCTTGCGCCACCGACCAAAGCCCCGTCTACGTCGTCGATGCCGAAGATCTCGGCGGCATTGCCGGCCTTGACCGACCCGCCGTAGAGGATCCGCATGTCTCCACCCTGTGCAAAGCGGTCCACGAGCGCGGCCCGAAGGTGGGCATGAACCTCGCCGATCTGCTCTGCGGTGGCTGTGAGACCGGTGCCGATGGCCCAGACCGGTTCATAGGCGACGACCGTATTGTCGCCAGTGCAGCCGTCGGGCAGGGAGCCTGCGAGTTGGTCCGCCAGCACCGTCAGTGTGTCGCCCGCTTCGCGCTGGGCCAGCGTTTCGCCGATGCAGATCACCGCGATGAGCCCGGCTGCCTGAGCGGCGACAGCCTTGTCGTGGACGATGGCGCTGGTTTCAAAGTGGTCCTGCCGCCGTTCGGAATGTCCCAGTATGACGTGGCTGGCGCCTGCGTCCAGAAGCATGGCGGCGGAGATGTCGCCCGTGTGGGCGCCGTTTGCGGCGCTATGGCAATCCTGTCCACCCAATGCCAAGGCGTGCCCTTTGCCCGCCTGGCTGGCCCGGGCCAGCAACGTGGCGGGCGGGCAGATCAGCAGATCGACCGATGGCGCAGGGTGGGCTTGAATCAGGGCGGTCAATTCGTCCAGAGCCGCGGCGGTGCCGTTCATTTTCCAGTTTCCGGCGGCAAGTTTGCGACGCATGCTTATCTCGTTTCAGTAGGAACTTGGGGGACCGCAAAAGCGTCCGGTTTAACCTTGGGCGGTCAGGTTTTCGTCGAACTTGATCGACTCGCCGCAGCCGCAGGCATCGACCACGTTCGGATTGCGGAACTTGAAGCCAGATTCCAGAAGCGAGGTTTCGTAGTCGATCTCTGTTCCAAAAAGGAACATCTGGGCCATGGGTGCGATCATCACCCGTGCCCCTTCCTGTTCGACGATCTCGTCCATGCCATTGACCTCGGTCACATATTCCATGGTGTATTCCATGCCCGCACATCCACCCTTCTTGACGCCGATGCGCAGCCCTTCGTGGCTGTCGCGTGCCATGAGCTTTGCGATCTGGGCGGCGGCCCTTGGCGTGATGGTCACGGCCTGTTTGCCTGGAATGCCGAACATGAGAAGTCTCCTTTGCGTAGCAAGGTAGGCCCGATGGCGTGTCCGCTCAAGAGGGCGAGGCGGGTTACATGAACCCCAATTCCAATCGAGCCTCGTCGGACATCATGTCCATGCCCCATTGGGGTTCCCAGACCAGATCCACATCCACCTGTTTCACCCCGGCGACCGGTTCGATGGCCGAGGCAACCCAGCCGGGCATCTCGCCCGCTACGGGGCAGCCGGGGGCTGTCAGCGTCATGGCCACGTTGACGGCGTTCTCATCCGAAATCTCGATCGTGTAGACCAGTCCGAGGTCGTAGATATTGACCGGAATTTCCGGGTCATAGACCGTGCGGCAGGCCTCGACGACGGCGTCGTAGAGCGGATGGTCTGTGCTGGACGGCGCGATCAGGGGCGTGCCTTCGAGTTGGGTGTCGGCCATGAGATGGTGGTTCCTGTTCGAGAAATCCTGACAGAAGATATAGGGTTTAGGCGTCGCAGGGTAAAGGGGGGCGTTTGCCCGGTAACCTATACGTGCCCGTTTCTGGCTGTTTCACCCTGGCGCGCCCCTTATGGCGTGGTACCTGGCGCTAGCTTTCGTCCTCCGAAAAGAGCCAGTCGGCCAGTGCTGCGGCGATCAGGGCGCCGGCGATCTGGGCCAGCAGAAAGCCAGGCAGGTCGTTGGGGCGGATGCCTGTGAATGTGTCACTGAAGCTGCGCGCAATCGCGACTGCTGGATTGGCGAAGGAGGTCGATGCTGTGAACCAGTATGCGGCTGAAATGTAGAGCCCAACCATCCATGGCACGGCCTGGGGGGCATGCCGCACCCCTGCAAAGATGGCAAAGACCAGTCCGAAGGTTGCTACCCCTTCGGACAGCCATTGTGCAGGCCCGGTCCGGACTGTCATGGAGGCCTGCAGGATTTCCTGTTCGAACATCGCATGCGCCAGCAGCGCGCCGACGATGCCGCCTACGATCTGCACCAGGACATAGGGCGCCACATCGCTGACCTGGGCCTTGCGCCTCAGGGCCAGCGCGATGGTGACGGCCGGGTTGAAATGGGCCCCTGAAACCGGACCGAGCGCGGTGATCAGCACCACGAGGATCGCCCCGGTGGCGAGTGTGTTGCCCAGCAGGATCAGGGCCACGTCATCTGTCAGTTGCGCAGCCATGATCCCGGATCCGACGACGGTGCAGACCAGAAGCATTGTGCCAAGGGCTTCTGCGACAAGGCGTTGAGGGGGCGAGGATGTCATCGTCTTTCATGTCCTTCTGGCCAGCCCCGGATTCTCCGGCGGCTCAACATAATGTTGTTCTTGCGAGGACGTGTCGGACGCGCCCTCAATCACCAAACAAGGACCCAGGATGCCGCGGGGTCTGCGAAACCGGAAAAGAACCGACGAAATCCACTTTGGCCCTAGGGGTCAACAAACCGACATCTAAGGCTTTGGTAGAGCGGCGAAATGCGGTTGGTCAACGATTGCAACACCTGTCCCCAAGAAAACTTGACACTGTGCCTTCAAAGTATTGGCCTATGACGGTGTTGTGGTCCGGTGCGTCGATTTACGAGGTCGGCCGGACAAGAATGTCACAAGGGGTGCCTTATCGATGCGTTATCTTCATCTGATACTCGAAGTCCGGTTCCTGCCCCTGACCCTTGCTGCGGTGGCCGTGCTGGCAGGCGCTTTGCTGGTGCTGGCCTATCCGTCCCTTGCCGGTCTGGGCTGGTTTGGGGTCCTCCTGGGCCTTGCTGTGCTGGCCCTTGGTCTGCGCGATCTGACGCAGACCCGTCATGCCATCCTGCGCAACTATCCCGTCGCCGCCCATCTGCGGTTTCTGCTGGAGGGCATCCGTCCCGAGATGCGCCAGTACTTTTTCGAAGGCGACAAGGATGGTGCCCCCTTTACCCGCGACAAGCGGGCCATCGTCTATCAACGGGCCAAGCGCGAATTGGACAAGCGTCCCTTTGGCACCCAATTCGACGTTTATGAGGAGCAGTACGAGTGGCTGCAACATTCCCTTGTTCCTGCCCGGCCGGTGACGGAAGGGGCGCTGCGTGTCACTGTTGGGGACCCCGGCGTCTGTTTGCTGCCCTATTCGGCCTCGGTCCTGAACATCTCGGCGATGAGTTATGGGGCCTTGTCCCCCAATGCGGTTCTGGCGATGAACCACGGGGCCCGGATGGCGGGCTTTGCCCATGATACCGGCGAGGGCGGCGTGTCGCCCTATCACCGCGAGCATGGCGGCGACCTGATCTGGGAGATCGGGTCAGGCTACTTTGGCTGCCGCACACCCGAAGGCGCCTTTGATCCCGAGATGTTTGCCACGACGGCGCGGGACCCGCAGATCAAGATGATCGAACTGAAGCTAAGCCAGGGGGCCAAGCCTGGTCATGGCGGCGTCCTGCCCGCGGCCAAGATCACGCCCGAGATTTCGCGCATCCGCGGCGTTCCGATGGGGGTGGATTGCGTGTCGCCGGCCAGTCATTCCGTCTTTTCGACGCCTTTGGAGCTGATCGCCTTTCTGGGCGAACTGCGCGAGCTGTCGGGGGGCAAGCCCGTCGGCTTCAAGCTGTGTGTGGGCCACCCGTGGGAGTTTCTGGCGATCTGCAAGGCGATGGTCGAAACCGGGAGCGTTCCTGACTTTATCGTCGTCGATGGCAAGGAAGGCGGCACCGGGGCGGCCCCGCTTGAGTTCATGGACCACGTCGGGATGCCGCTGCGCGACGGGCTGACGCTGGTGCACAACGCCCTTGTCGGCTGCAACCTGCGCGACCGTATCCGCATCGGTGCCTCGGGCAAGATCATCTCGGCCTTTGACATGGCCCGGGTCATGGCGCTTGGGGCGGATTTGTGCAACTCGGCCCGGGGGTTCATGTTCGCGGTGGGCTGCATTCAGGCGCAGGCCTGTCATACCGGGCATTGCCCCACCGGTGTCACTTCGGCTGATCCCTTTCGTCAACGCGCGCTTGTGGTCACGGACAAATCCCAGCGGGTCGCCAACTTTCATCGCAACACGGTGCTTGCGCTGGGGGAACTGGTGGCGGCGGCTGGTCTTGACCATCCGGGCGCATTGCGGCCGCATCACTTTCAGCGGCGCGGGGCGTCGGACCGGGTGGTGACCTATGCCGATCAGTACGAGATGCTGGTGCCGGGGCAGTTGCTAAGCGATCCGGACAGCTCTCCCCGCTTTGGCGGGGCCTGGGCGATGGCGCAGTCGGCCAGTTTCGCGCCCTATCACAACGCCAAAGAGGCGGTGGTCTAGGCGCGGCCTATTCGGCGGCGGCCAGATCACGGACTGGGTCTGACGGCCTTAACCGCGCCTCGCCCAATCGCGGGTGCAACCGGCTGGCGATGCCCCAGGCCACAAGACAGGCCGTTCCTGCTGCAACAAAGATGCCGGCGATGGGAGCGGCAAGCAGGATCAGCCAGGCGATGCCCGGCGTCGCAATCCCGGACACATCCCGGAACGAGGAATAGACCGCCGACATCTCGGTCCGTTCCGAGGGTTTGACGGCCATGAGGAAGGGCAAGCCAGCGCAGATGTCCAATAGGATGAGAAAGAAACTGCCCGCGAACAGCAAAACGACCGTCGCCCAGGGGGCCGCTGCCCCTACGCCCGCACCGGCAAAAAGGATCGCGCAGGCCATGAAACCGGTGCGAACCGAATAGCGCACCGACCGCGCCTGCATCCAGCGTAGCATGAAGGGCGACAGGAACAGGGCGGCGTTGGTGACCGACAACAGGATACCGCCCAACTGGTCACCGAGATTATTCTCGACGGCAAAGATCGGAAGGTACACCACATAGGCCCACCATCCGCAGGACCGGATCACGGCGAACAGCCAGCCTGCCACAAGCCGGGGCTGTTGAAAGAACCGGCCAAGAAAGGCGAGCGGATTTGGCGGCGGTTTGCGCGCCCGGGTGATCAGCTTGCCGTTGCCCATCCGCATGTAGGCAAAGGCCGCCAGCATGAAGGCCGCAGATAGGCCGGATATCAGGAAAGGGGCAGGTCGCCACCAGCCCCAAAGGACCACGCCCAGCACAGGCCCGACCGTCCAGCCCGCCGCCGAATAGAACATCCGCGTCGTTTCGCATTTGCCCAGTTCGATCCGCGAAATGTAGTCCAGCACATAGGCGTTGAAGCAGACAAAGGTGATCACGGTGGCAACTGAATTGGTGGCAAGGGCCAGCACGATCGCCTCGGGCGTGCCGACGATGGCAAGGGCAGAGCCGAGGATATATCCCGATGCGCCGATCCCATACATCCAGCGTCGCGGGATGTAGCGGTTCAGATACGGGACAAGCAGGCCCGCCGTCAGCGAGATGATCCCAATGGCAAAGTAGATGGAACTGACCAGCGCCGCGTCCCGAAGCGCGTCATACATTGCCACCGGATAGACCGAGATGAGCATGCCGCGCGTCGCCGCTTCGAACCCCGCAAGGGTGGCAAACCCCCGCACCGAGGGCGCGGGCGCGTGGCGCAGCCATTCAGGTATTCGGCGTTCAAACATGTTTGGGGCAGCTCAACAGAGTTGGCCCAGGCATTGCGCGTTTGCCTTTCCCGGTCTGGTCGCCCCGCGACATCAAGGCAAGAACGCGACACGGTCTGGCGGAAGTGACCTCTACCTGACGCGATAGGCCATCCCAAGCGATCTTGGCGCGGTCAGTGCAAATCCGAACTTCTGTTAAAACCGGTCAACCAAACCGCTCTTTCCTTTTGCGGGGCAAAGCGGCACAAGGCGGGCTGGCAAAGACAAGGTAAGGCAGATCAATGAGCACAGCTTTCGGGTTCACCTTGAACGCCGTGGACGGCATGGCCCGCACTGGCGTGATTTCGACCCCACGGGGCGAGATCCGGACACCGGCCTTTATGCCCGTTGGTACGGCGGCCACGGTCAAGGCGATGATGCCCGAAAGCGTCAAGGCGACCGGCGCTGATATCCTGCTGGGCAATACATACCACCTCATGCTGCGCCCGACCGCCGAACGGATCGACCGGCTGGGCGGGCTTCACAAGTTCATGAACTGGGAGGGGCCGATCCTGACGGACTCGGGCGGGTTCCAGGTGATGAGCCTGGCGGATCTGCGCAAGCTGACTGAACATGGCGTCACCTTCCGGTCCCACGTCGATGGCTCCAAGCACGAGTTGACCCCAGAACGGTCGATGGAGATCCAGCGCCTTCTGGGGTCGGACATCGTCATGTGCTTTGACGAATGCCCCGCCCTGCCTGCCACCGACGACCGCGTGGCCGAAAGCATGCGCCTGTCGATGCGCTGGGCGGCGCGGTCGAAAGAGGCCTTTGGCGACCGGCCCGGACATGCCCTTTTTGGCATCCAGCAGGGCGGGGTGACCCAGCACCTGCGCGCCGAAAGCGCCGAGGCGCTGACAGCGATCGGTTTTGACGGTTATGCCGTCGGCGGCCTTGCGGTCGGCGAAGGGCAGGAGGCGATGTTCGGAGTGTTGGACTATGCCCCCGGCATGCTGCCGCACGACAAGCCGCGTTACCTGATGGGGGTGGGCAAGCCAGACGACATCGTGGGCGCGGTCAAGCGCGGCATCGACATGATGGACTGCGTTCTGCCCTCCCGCTCGGGCCGGACGGGGCAGGCCTGGACCCGGCGCGGGCAGGTGAACATCAAGAACGCCCGCCATCAGGACGATCCCCGGCCGCTGGACGAAGATTGCACCTGTCCTGCCTGCCGGTCCTATTCGCGGGCCTACCTGCACCATGTGTTCCGGACGGGTGAGATGATTTCGGGCATGCTGCTGACCTGGCACAATCTGCACTATTATCAGGAATTGATGTCCGGCATGCGCACAGCGATCGCCCATAACCGCTTTGCCGAGTTCGAGACTGCCTTCCACGCCCTCCGCGCCGAAGGGGATATTGAGCCGATTTGAGGCCAGGATCCCTCAGTTCCTCAGGGTCAGGGCAGATTTTCATGACATCGCGCTTGCGGCAGGGAGAATGCGGATGCATGCTTTGCCGAAAGCGGGGCTGCTTGAAACTGCGTCGTTCTTGCACCAGATAGAGTGATCTGGACAGGAGACGGCCCAAGGGTTGCCGATAATCGGGACCGCAGCTGTCTTGCCAAGAATAAGGATACGAGCATGCAAACTCCCCTCAGTGCCTCTTACCCGGTCTTGCCCCTGCGCGATATCGTGGTGTTCCCGCACATGATCGTGCCGCTCTTTGTAGGGCGCGAGAAATCCGTGCGTGCCTTGGAAGAGGTGATGGCCGACGACAAGCAGATCCTGCTGTCGAGCCAGATAGACCCCGGCGTCGATGACCCGGAGTCCGATGGCATCTACAACGCCGGCGTGCTGGCCAATGTGCTGCAACTGCTGAAATTGCCCGACGGCACCGTAAAGGTGCTTGTTGAGGGCAAAAGCCGTGTGCGCATCACCGACTACGTTGAGAACGACCGCTTCTTTGAAGCGCGCGCCGAATATCTGACCGAGGTGATGGGCGATGAAGAGGTCGTATCGGCCCTCGTCCGGTCTGTTGCCCAGGAGTTCGAGCGCTACGCCAAGATCCGCAAGAACATCCCCGAAGAGGCGCTTGCCGCCGTCTTGGAGGCGTCAGAGCCTGCCAAGCTGGCTGACCTTGTCGCCGGACATCTGGGGATCGAAGTGCGTCAAAAGCAGGAATTGCTTGAAACCCTCTCGGTCGCAGAGCGGCTTGAAAAGGTCTACGGCCTGATGCAGGGCGAAATGTCCGTCCTGCAGGTCGAGAAAAAGATCAAGACCCGGGTCAAGAGCCAGATGGAGCGGACCCAGCGCGAATACTATCTGAACGAACAGATGAAGGCGATCCAGCGCGAGCTGGGCGACGGTGAAGAGGGTCAGAACGAGGTTGCGGAAATCGAAAACCGCATCCTTCAGACAAAACTGTCCAAGGAAGCCCGCGAAAAGGCCGATGCAGAGCTGAAAAAGCTCAAGAGCATGAGCCCGATGAGCGCCGAGGCGACTGTCGTGCGCAACTACCTCGACTGGATTCTGGGCCTGCCTTGGGGGGTGAAGTCGCGCACCAAGAAGGACCTGAAACTGGCCCAGAAGGTGCTGGATGACGACCATTACGGCCTCGACAAGGTCAAGGAACGTATCGTGGAGTATCTGGCCGTGCAGCAACGCTCGGCCAAGCTGAAGGGGCCGATCATGTGCCTCGTTGGTCCTCCGGGTGTGGGCAAAACCTCGCTTGGCAAATCGGTTGCCAAGGCCACAGGGCGCGAATTTATCCGCATCAGCCTTGGCGGCGTGCGCGACGAGTCCGAGATCCGGGGCCACCGTCGGACCTATATCGGCTCTATGCCCGGCAAGATCATCCAGGCGTTGAAAAAGGCGAAGACGACGAACCCGCTTATCCTGCTCGATGAGATCGACAAGATGGGGCAGGATTTCCGTGGCGACCCGGCGTCTGCCATGCTCGAGGTGCTTGACCCCGAACAGAACTCGACCTTCGTCGACCACTATCTTGAGGTCGAATACGATCTGTCCAACGTCATGTTCCTGACCACGGCGAACTCCTACAACATGCCCGGCCCTTTGCTGGACCGGATGGAGATCATCAGCCTGGCCGGCTACACCGAGGACGAAAAGCGCGAGATCGCCCGCCAGCACCTGCTGCCCAAGGTCATGAAGAACCATGGCCTGAAGGCGAAGGAATTCGAGGTTGACGATACCGCTCTGACCGAGATGGTCCGCACCTACACCCGCGAAGCGGGCGTGCGGAACCTGGAGCGTGAATTGGCCAAGATCGCCCGCAAGGCTGTCACCAAGATTGTGCGTAAAGAGCTTGAGAAGGTCGAAGTGACCGAGGCCAACCTTGAGGACTACCTGGGCGTCAAGAAGTATCGCTACGGGCTGGCCGAAAAGGAGGATCAGATCGGGGTCGTCACGGGCCTGGCCTGGACGTCGGTCGGGGGCGAGCTTTTGAACATCGAAGCGCTGCGCCTGCCGGGCAAGGGCCGGATGAAGACGACGGGCAAACTGGGCGATGTGATGAAAGAATCCATCGACGCAGCAAGCTCTTACGTCCGGTCCATCAGCCCGCAGATCGGGGTGAAACCGCCGAAGTTCGACAAGATCGACATCCACGTTCACGTCCCCGATGGCGCCACCCCAAAGGATGGTCCATCGGCTGGTCTGGCCATGGTGACATCGATCGTGTCGGTGCTGACGCAGATCCCCGTTCGCAAGGATATTGCCATGACGGGCGAAGTGTCGTTGCGGGGAAATGCGATGCCCATCGGCGGCCTCAAGGAGAAACTGCTGGCGGCCCTTCGCGGTGGCATTACCACGGTGCTGATCCCGGTCGAGAATGAGCGGGACCTTCCCGAGATCCCGGATAATGTGAAGGCCGGTCTGACGATTATTCCCGTCAGTCACGTGTCCGAGGTTCTGGAGCACGCCCTTGTGCGCAAGCCTGAACCGATCGAATGGGACGAAGCGGCCGAGGAAGCTGCCGCGCTTGCGGCCGCCAAACCGGCTGACGATGGTGCTGCGGCGACCGCCCATTAATCCGGGCCGCTTTGCAGAATGATGATTTCGGCGCGCCCCAAAGCCGGGGCGCGCCGTTCTTGTGTGGACACGCCCCCGCAATCTTGGCCAGTAGCCGTGGCCTCAAGAGGGGTATAGGCTTGCCCGAACGGTTCAAACCGAAAAGGGGCAGAGCATGACCAAGACAAATATACCGTCGACCACCATTGTTGAGCCGATGCCATCGGCAATCGACACGACGGTCCGCGTGCAGGTCAAGATGAAGGAATTCCTTGAGCGGGTCGTGGCCCGGTCTGGCCTCAAGCGGAACGAGGCCAAGTCGGCTGCGGAAGCAACATTGGCTGTTTTGGGGGAGGCCATCGCAAATGGCGAAGAGGTAAACTTGCCCGGCCTTGGCAAACTGAAGGTGAACCGGGAAAAGGCAACAGACCGGGGCACAGTCTACGTTATCCGCGTGGTGCAGAACCGCCCGAACGAAGGTGGCAACGAGCCTCTTGCAGATCAGGTCTAGGACAGCTAAACGACCCATCGGATTGGGTGATTAGCTCAGTGGTAGAGCGCTTCGTTCACATCGAAGATGTCAGGGGTTCAAATCCCTTATCACCCACCATTCCCCCTCTTGTGGCCCGCTGGGCGAAATGATCCGGCCGCCTTCGTTGGCCGCCTTCACCAGTAAATGATCCTCGGACGCGATTAACCATGCCATCACTTTCTCCCCGTCGCATGGTGACAAGGTCAATGGAGGACCGATAGTAAAGGAACTGTAAATCGGTCTGGCAAGTGCCGACCGACAGCCGGTGTCCTGATCTGTCATTCTCAAGGAATAGCATCTCCGGCTTACCAGGAGATTAATGCTTGCGGCCATTCTCATTTGAAATCGACTTTGGCCCATCGATGAGCGCTTCGTTGAGCGCATCATTCGGCCCGATGGCCAAAAAGGTAGCATCGTCGCCTGCCGTCAACCACCTTGGCACGATGCAGGATCAACCGGACCGGGGCAGCACGATCGACCCCATGCTGGATGTGGACTTGGCCAAAGATGATCCTCGAACGCCCGCAACTGTCCTGCCCAAGCCAACCGCTTTCGCGGTGTCAAAGCCCGACAAATGGCCCGACCGATTGCCAGAGCACGGCTCCATTGTCCCACATGACGACACCCCGTCCGCCAATAGCGCGGCCGCATCACAGCTGATAGGCGATCCCTTCCAAGCAATGGAAGCGTTTCAGCCGCCATCGCCCCGGACCGTGAAATCAAACCCGCTTGCCGCACTAGATTGGGGAGGAGCCGCCTTGCCGCACGCCATCTCGGTCTATTTCGCGCCTGCAGGCGCAAGGCTGGACGGCTATACATCAGAAGGGTTCAACGCCTATGAAATCGGCCAGTTCCAAGCGGCCTTCAATCTTCTGGAGGCGGTTTGCAATGTGACGTTCCGGATTACAGACGCCCCCAGCGCGACCCTGTCGATCCTTCTGGATACCAACGAAATGGGGATCAGCGGCTATCTGGGCTACTTTAACCCGCCCGGCACTCACAACCAGCGGATCGGGGTCCTGAACGGTGCAGCCTGGGACAGGGAAGCGGGGCAGGGCCTTGAGGTTGGTGGCTTTCACTTTGTGACGATTACGCACGAATTGCTTCACGCCCTTGGGTTGGCGCATCCGCATGACAGGGGCGGGCACTCAGAGGTGATGGTCGGTGTCGAACATGCGCATGACGATTTTGGCGACTACCTTCTGAACCAGGGTGTCTTTACCACCATGTCCTACAACAGCGGCCATGCTGCGGGCCGGTATGCTGGCGGCCAAGACATCCGTTTTGGCTTCGAAGTGGGGCCGATGGCCCTCGATATCGCGGTCTTGCAGGGCAAGTACGGGGCAAACATGAAGACGGCGATGGGGGACACGTTGTACCAATTGCCAGACTGGAACGGTCCGGGGACCTATTGGCGCAGCATCTGGGATGTTGGCGGCACGGACACACTGCGCCATGATGGGGCAGGGGACGCGGTCATAGACCTTCGACCGGCGACTTTGCGGACCGAGACGGGCGGCGGCGGGTTCCTCTCCTCGGTCCAGGGTATCTCGGGCGGCTACACCATCGCCGCCGGGGTGATCATCGAAAACGCCCTGGGTGGCGCTGGATTTGACCGCCTGATGGGCAATGCGGCCGACAATCACCTGTCTGGACGCGGTGGTGCCGACCGGATCTTTGGCGGGGACGGAGCGGACAAGCTCTTTGGCGGGGATGATGGTGACTTTCTTGTAGGGGATGAAGGGGATGACGTTCTTTTCGGTGGTGTCGGGAACGACATCCTCGTCGGAGGGCGTGGGCGCGACTGGCTTTTTGGGGGGGCTGGAGCGGATACTTTCGTCTTTGGTACCGACGACAGCAGGGTACTTTACGGCCACCGCGACGTCATCGGCAGTTTTGAAGGTGGCATCGACAAAATTCATCTGCGCGGCATCGACGGCGATCCGGCGGTGCAGGGCCATCAGGCGTTGCATTTTGCCGGTGCCAACAACACGTTGATGGCTGGCAGGGGCCAGGTCTTCACTTCGCGTATCGATGATACACGCAGCCTTTTGACGGTCGACTACGACACTGATGGCGTTGCCGATCTGCAGGTCGTCATCAATAGTGCCATCAGTCTTACGGTCGACGATTTCATACTGTAGTGGGTAGGCCGTTGGTCAAAGGAGATTGTGGGATGACCCTGCCCGAGCTGTTCGTGATGCGTCATGGTGAGACCGAGTGGAACCTGGCCGGGCGCTGGCAAGGTGATCGAGATTCGCCACTCACGACCAAGGGCGAGGCTCAGGCACGCGAAATGGGCGCCATGCTGCGGCGATTGGGGGTCACAGCCCAAAGTCATAGGCTTTATTCAAGCCCGATGACCCGCGCGCGGCGCACAGCTCTTTTGGCGGCCGGGGACGACTGGCCCATCATTGAGGATGCGCGCCTGCGCGAGATTTCGGTTGGTGGCTGGACCGGTCGCAGCCGAGACGAGATCCGGCTTGAGACCGATCTGCCCGAGGATGCCCACTTTATGGATTTCTACGCTCGTGCCCCCGAAGGTGAGCCGTTCGAAGAGGTCATGTCCCGCGTCCAGCGCTTTCTGCGGAGCCTCGATGGCCCCAGCGTGATCGTAACCCACGGCATCACCTCCCGCTTTTTGCGGACGGCGGCAATGGGTTGGGGACTGGATCGCGTGCTGGAACTGCCCGGCGGTCAGGGGGTCATCCACCACGTCGCCAACAATCAGCACGCCGAATTGCAGCCAGAGTGAGCTTCGGTCTTGCTTGCATGGAACAGCCCGGCTAAACCGCGCCAATCGGGTGATTAGCTCAGTTGGTAGAGCGCTTCGTTTACACCGAAGATGTCGGGGGTTCGAGTCCCTCATCACCCACCATTCCAATCTTTACTGACAGTAAGTGACTGTTTTTGTTTAATTAAAAATAGGGTGCGGGGTTGGAAAATTTGGGTGCGGGGTTACTACGTGCCCGTTTTGTTCAGTTTTTGCTCCACCCACGTAGGGCGAGTCGACGGCGATCAGCCGTTCTGGTGTACAACGACGCCATGCGGCCACCGCTCCAACCGAACATGGCTTCCAATTCAGCGACCGTGGCTCCGGCCTCTGCTGCGCGCGTGGCAGCAATCTTGCGGATGCCGTGCGCTGATTTCTTCACACCCGCAGCGTTGCAAGCGTCGCGGAACATGTTGCCGAAACTTTCCTTGACCAGCGGCTTGCCGTTTTTGCCAACCACGAAGTGCATGTCGCCGGTAGGTCCGGCCTCTAGTGTACGCTGGAGTGGCGGGAGTATTGGAATGCTCACCTCTGTGCCGGTCTTGGCTGTCCGTATCGTGGCGATCCCGTCGCGTACGTGCTGCATGCCAATGGTCACAGCGTCCCCACGGCGCAGCCCTGTGTAGAGCAGGACGTCGATCCAGACGCGCTCGTGTGTGCCGAGCGGCCACTTGGCGTAGTACTGTTCAACGTCCTCGTCGACCCAAGCCACGAAACCGGATGTCTTCGGTTTCTTTGGCGGCTTCACGCCTGTGGTTGGGTCGGCCGTAAGGAGGGAGACGTCCACTGCCCAAACGAACATCCCACGCATCGTGGCGATAAAGTGCCCTGCCTGCGACGGAGTTTTTGCACGCCGCTCTCGTCCGTCTACGATGTGCTTGCGCGTGATTGCGGCGAAGGGTGCTTCGCCTGAGGTTTCGACGACTTGCTTGAAGATGTTGTCGCGTTGCTTGCGCGTGGCCGGTGACAGAGAAGTGTAGCTGCTGGACTGCCGGTACTGCTGCACAAGCCAGCGAAGTGACTTTGGGTTTGGTTTGTTTTTGTCTGCTGGTTTCTCACCGGCGAGGGCCGCGCGGTATGCGGCCATGAACTCCTCGGAGCCGTACT
>ERZ887851.58-NODE-58-length-95661-cov-20.268299_pt1 | contig 95661 bp, 92 predicted proteins | sample MGYA00521100_ERZ887851 | MGnify/ENA primary metagenome ERZ887851 (study PRJEB32303, sample SAMEA104408602) | aquatic metagenome | biome: Brackish water; feature: Pelagic; material: water | place: Baltic Sea | collected 2014-06-06T16:11:00 | depth 11,444 m ... | reverse complement strand
TCTATCAACATATTGACGAATTTTGTTTCTTATAGACATTTCTACTCCCACTCAATAGTGGCTGGCGGCTTGCTCGAAACATCATAGGCAACCCGAGAGACATCGGATATTTCATTGATAATACGATTGGAGACTTTCTCCAACAACTCGTAGGGAAGATGCGCCCAACGAGCTGTCATAAAATCGATGGTCTCAACGGCGCGCAGTGCAATTACCCACTCATAGCGGCGTGCATCGCCCACTACACCGACGGATTTAACCGGCAGGAATACGGCAAAAGCTTGGCTGGTTTTTTGGTACCAACCGAAGTTGCGCAGCTCTTCGATAAAGATCGCATCGGCTTCACGGAGAATATCGCAATACTCGCGCTTTACTTCACCGAGGATACGCACGCCGAGGCCGGGGCCAGGGAATGGGTGACGATAGACCATATCGTAGGGCAGACCCAGTTCGACACCAATCTTGCGCACTTCGTCTTTAAACAGTTCACGCAGAGGCTCGACCAGTTTCAACAGCATATGATCTGGCAGCCCGCCGACATTGTGATGTGACTTAATCACGTGGGCTTTGCCGGTTTTTGAGGCTGCGGATTCAATCACGTCGGGATAAATAGTGCCCTGTGCGAGGAACTTCACATTGTCTATTTTGTGGGACTCTTCATCGAAAATTTCGATAAAGGTGTTGCCTATCACTTTGCGTTTTGCCTCGGGATCACTGACGCCTTTTAGACCGTCTAAAAACTTGTTCTGAGCATTGGCGCGAATCACTTTAACACCCATATTTTTGGCGAACATTTCCATGACCATGTCGCCTTCATTTTTGCGCAACAGGCCGTTGTCGACAAAGACGCAGGTCAGCTGATCGCCAATGGCTTTGTGCAGTAGCGCGGCGACTACGGAGGAGTCCACACCGCCTGAGAGACCCAGCAGTACATGGTCGTCACCCACCTGTTCTTTTACCCGGGCGATCTGATCTTCAATAATCGCAGCGGCAGTCCAGAGTCCTTCACAGCCACAGATTTCTAGCGCGAAGTGTTGGAACATACGCTCCCCCTGAAGGGTGTGAGTCACTTCAGGGTGGAACTGAATACCGTAGAATTTTTTCTCTTCATTGACCATGCCGGCGATGGGGCACGACGGAGTCGAAGCCATCAGACTAAAGCCTTCAGGCATAGCGACCACTTTGTCGCCGTGGCTCATCCACACATCGAGCAGTGATTCACCCTCATGACCAATATGGTCTTTAATATCTTTTAGCAAGGCTGATTCGTTTTCCACTTTGACCTGAGCATAACCAAATTCGCGGATATTGGACGTGTCGACTTTTCCGCCGAGCTGGCCAGCCATGGTTTGCATGCCGTAGCAAATACCCAACACAGGAAGTCCCATTGTGAATACGCAGTCTGGCGCGCGGGGTGCTGAAGCGCCACCGGTCACTGATTCTGGGCCACCGGAAAGAATAATACCTTTGGGGTTAAATTCGCGTATCTCTTCTTCGGTGATATCCCAGGCGCGTATCTCAGAGAACACACCAATTTCACGTACACGACGAGCAATTAGCTGGGTGTACTGGGACCCAAAATCAAGAATAAGAATTTTTTGCGAATGTAGATCTGACATTAATTAACCTTCATATAAAGATTTAAAAAGTTTTTACTAAAAAGAAAGGCTGCGGCATTACGGCGCAGCCTTCTTTAAATCCCAACAACTAAGTCGACAGCAACCCGCTATCGGCCACCAGCCGGATAGTTTGGCGCTTCTTTAGTAATCTGCACATCGTGCACATGGCTCTCGCTGGTACCAGCTGAGGTCACGCGAACAAACTCAGGTTCGGTGCGCATCTGGTCCATGGTGCTACAACCGGTGTAACCCATTGCTGAACGCAGGCCACCCATCATCTGATGGATAATGGCAGATACTGGACCCTTGTAAGGTACGCGACCTTCGATGCCTTCAGGAACCAATTTCTCGGCACCGTCATTTACATCTTGGAAGTAGCGATCACTGGATCCCTGATTGCGTGCCATGGCACCCAGAGAGCCCATGCCGCGGTAGGATTTGTAGGAGCGACCCTGATAGATTTCAATCTCACCCGGCGCTTCTTCAGTACCGGCCAACATGGAACCCATCATCACTGCACTGGCACCGGCAACAACGGCCTTGGACATATCGCCGGAGTAGCGGATACCGCCATCGGCAATCACTGGAACCCCTGTGCCTGCAAGAGCAGCAACGGCATCGGCAATAGCAGTGATCTGCGGTACACCAATACCTGTGACAATTCGCGTGGTACAGATTGAACCTGGACCTATACCCACTTTGACGCCATCGGCTCCGGCATCGGCCAGGGCTTTAGCACCAGCGCCAGTGGCGACATTGCCGCCGATAACTTGAACGTCGGGGAAGTTGGCCTTGATCCAGGTGACGCGATCGAGAACATTCTTTGAGTGACCGTGGGCGGTATCTACCACTAAGACATCAACACCGGCATTGACCAGCGCAGCAACGCGCTCATCTGTGCCCTCACCTACGCCCACTGAGGCGCCAACACGCAGTCGGCCCTGATCGTCTTTACAGGCATTGGGGTGCTGCTCGGCTTTATCTATATCGGTGACGGTGATCATACCTTTGAGTTCAAAGGCGTCGTTGACGACCAATACTTTTTCAATTCTATGTTCATGGAGCAGTGCGCGCACTTCGTCGGGCTCGGCACCCTCTTTGACCGTGACTAGTTCTGCCTTGGGTGTCATAACTGAGGTAACCAATGCATCCATATCGGTAGCAAAGCGCACATCGCGGCGAGTGACTATACCCACCAGATTACCGTCTTCTAAAACAGGCAGCCCGGAGATATTGTTGGCCATGGTTAAGGCGTGCAGTTCGGCAAGGGTGGCGGTGGACTGAATAGTGAAGGGGTCTTTGACCACACCACTCTCATATTTCTTAACTGCCAGGACTTCTTTAGCCTGCTGCTCGATGGTCATGCTTTTATGAATGATACCGACACCGCCTTCTGCAGCGATAGCAATGGCCAGACGCGCTTCAGTCACTGTGTCCATGGCCGCTGAGACCAGGGGGATATTCATGGTGATGCCACGAGTCAACTGCGAGTGGGTCGACACGTCTTTTGCTGTAACAGCAGAGTAGCCGGGTACCAACAGTACATCGTCAAAGGTTAAAGCTTCATGGGAAATGCGTAACATAAGGGGACGCTTACCTCAGCGAGGTTTTAAAAAGTAAGCGCTGCATTATAAATCAGCGGCTGTCTTAAGGTAAACAACTATTTAGACTGCTAGAGGAAGATAAGTAGACAGTAGAAAAGCTCAGATAAACTCGTGACTTACCGCTGTCTGCATACCTACAATAGCCCAATGATAAACAATCCCTCAGAACGTCAAATCTTTAGCGTCAGCCAGCTTAATCGCAGCGTGCGTCATCTTATCGAAACTCAGCTACCGCTGCTCTGGGTGGAGGGGGAAATTTCAAACTTTGCCCGCCCTGCTTCCGGGCATTGGTATTTGACTCTAAAGGATGATCAGGCTCAGGTGCGCTGCGCCATGTTCCGCAATTCTAATCAGCGGGTGGGCTTTAAACCCGCCAATGGCACACAGGTGTTGGTGCGCTGTCGGGCAGGCCTCTACGAGGGGCGTGGCGAGTATCAGCTGGTTATTGAGCACATGGAAGAGGCGGGCTTCGGTGCGCTGCAGCGGCAGTTTGAGCAGCTTAAGCAAAAGCTCAGTGATGAGGGGTTATTTGATAATCAGTACAAAAAGCCAATGCCGGATTCAGTCTCGCATATTGGTGTAATTACATCGGCCACCGGCGCAGCGGTTAAAGATGTTTTGTCAGTTTTGCAGCGGCGCTTTCCGTCGATAAAGGTGAGCATTTTCCCTACCGCGGTTCAGGGAGAGCCGGCAGCGAAACAGATTGTTGAAGCTATTAACAATGCCAACCAGCTGGGCCAGTGCGATGCATTGATTGTTGGACGCGGTGGCGGCTCACTGGAAGATCTCTGGCCGTTTAATGAAGAGGTTGTTGCTAGGGCGATTTTTGCCAGTGCAATACCCATTGTTAGTGCGGTGGGTCACGAGGTGGATTTCACGATTGCGGATTTTGTTGCCGACCTGCGGGCGCCGACGCCATCTGCCGCGGCGGAGCTGTTGAGTCCTGACGGGGAGGATATTCTCAATCAGTTTGAGGGTTTTGAGATTCTGCTAACTGAGGCAGTGGGACGCAAGATTGCGCAGTTAGGGCAGCGTGCTGACTATTTGAAGAAGCGCTTGCGTCACCCTGGCCACAAGCTGCAGGAGCAGAGTCAGCATCTGGATCATTTGGATATTCGTTTGCGTCGGGCGATCAATAGTCGGCTTGAGCAGCAACGTCAGCGAATGAATCGCGTGCAGAGTCAGCTTGCTCGTGTGCATCCGGGTGAGGCTATTGATAGCTATCACAAGTTGGTGGCTCTGTATGTGAAGCAGATGTCGCGGTCGGTGAAGCAGCAGCTAGAGGTTAAGCGGAGTAAAACTGGGCAGGCGATGCATTTATTGGATACGGTGAGTCCGCTAAAGACGTTGGGGCGAGGGTATTCGATTATTCGCGATGCTGATAATGCGGTGATTAAGTCTGTGGCTTCGGTGACTGAAGGGGATGTTTTACGCGGGCAGCTGGAGGATGGTGAGGTGGTTTTTGCTGTTACAGGGACTACTGATAAGGTTCTTTAGGTTTTGGGTGCGGTATAGCCCCTGGATCTGGGATTACGGCTGAATTCTCTTTTAGCGTTCCAGAGCCTGATGTAGGTCAGCGATAATATCTTCTGCAGCTTCTAGTCCGGCGGAAATACGCACTAGGCCTTCACTGATACCATGTTTTGCGCGTTCCTCTATTGTGTAGACGGAGTGGGTCATGCTGGCTGGGTGTTGGATTAGGGTTTCTGCATCCCCTAAGCTGACGGCCAGTTTGGCCAGCTTGAGCTTGTTGAGCATGCGCACACTGGCTTCGTATCCACCTTTGAGTTCTAGGGCGATCATGCCGCCGAAGTCATCCATTTGTTTAGAGGCTATAGCATGCCAGGGGTCGCTTTTTAAGCCGGGGAAAAATACCTGATCAACGGCTGGGTGCTGCTCGAGCATTTCGGCGATGGCTTGGGCGTTTTGGCAGTGGCGCTCCATTCTCAGTTGCAGAGTTTTAATGCCACGGAGGATCAAGAATACATTCATGGGTGAGATAACAGCGCCGGTCATATCCTTTAAGCCAAACAGACGGATCTCCTGAATGGTTTCTGCATCACCGACCACTGCACCGGCAATAAGATCACCGTGACCACCGAGATATTTGGTGGCTGAGTGGACCACCAGATCTGCACCCAGGGTTAGGGGGCGCTGGAGCGCTGGAGTGCAGTAGGTGTTATCGACCATTACTTTAATATCGTTGTTATAGTCTTTAACCAAAGCGCTGACGGCGGCTATATCAATAACCCGCATATTGGGATTAACCGGGGTTTCGAAATACACCACTTTGGTTTTGTCACTGAGATGACTTTGCACTTCGGCATGGTCTGTGAAGTCGGCATAGCAAATATCCACGCCAAACTTTTTTAGCCCGTGCTCCATAAATGAAAAGGTGCAGCCGTAGAGGGTCTTGTCGACGAGGATTTGATCCCCCGGGCCGACTAATGTCCAGAGCGTAGCGGTGATGGCTCCCATACCTGAGGCGGTTGCCAGTGCGGCTTCGCCCTCTTCCAGATCCGCCAGACGGGTCTCGAGAATTTCTTGAGTGGGATTGGAGATGCGGCTGTAAAAGTGACCTTTTTCTTCTCCTGAAAAACGTCCGGCGCCCTGAGCCACGTTGTCAAAGGCGTAAGTTGAGGTCATATAGATTGGCGGATTGAGAGAACCCTCGTTGGCGGATGAATCATAGCCCGCGTGTACAGAGCGAGTGGCGAAGGAGAGTTTTTTGCTGCGATCAATGGACATGATATTGCTCTGTAGAAGGTGATTTATCTCTCTAGAATAAACCTCCTAAACAGGTTAATTCTTATCTTATAATTTGTTAAATTTAAAATAAATAGCTATATTCACCTCATTATTAATATTTTTAGGTGATTTATGCCAATTCCGAAATTAGACCGAATGGATCGCCGTATCCTTGAAGAGATTCAAGCCGATGGCAGTATTAGTAATCTGGAGCTGGCTGAGCGGGTAGGGCTTTCACCCTCCCCCTGTGCCCGTCGTGTCAAGCTGCTGCAGGAGAGTGGGATTATTAGCCGGCAGATTATGCTGTTGGATCAGAAAAAGTTGGGGCTGCCGATTAGTATTTATATATCTGTGAGTTTGGATCATCAAAGCACAGATCGACTGGCGAATTTTGACAGCAAGGTTACTGGCTGGCCGGAGGTGGTTGAGTGCTCGTTGATTACTGGCAGCGACACCGACTATCTGCTGAAGGTCGTTATGCCGGATATGGATTATTACCAGCGGTTTTTATTGGACAAGCTTAATCAGATTGCTGGAGTGAGCAGTATTAAAACCAGCTTTGTGCTGCGACAGGTGGTGCAGCGGACTGAGATGCCGCTGGATCATATTTGACCACTATCGATAGTGGTCATCCTGAGAGAGCGCAGTGAACCGAAGGAACTCCTTGGGTGTGGCACCTTGCGGGGCCGGTGCCTACCGTATGAGGCCCCTCCACTGTGGTCGCGATGACAGAGTATTTGGTTGCAGTAACAGAGCAAAGCGACCAGGGATCCTAATACCGCCCCCTCAGTTAGTTACTTCTTCTTATCCTCATGACGCTTACTGTACTTGGTCACTGGCTTTTTCTTAAAGGTCGGCTTATTAACCGCCTTGCCTTTAGTACTATAGGGGTTCTCTGAGGTGCGGAATTCTACTCGCACCGGGGTGCCATGCAAACCTAACTCGCGGCGGAAGATCTTTTCCAGATAGCGAGTGTATTGGGCCGGCACCGAATCAGTCTGGTTACCATGGATAATAATAACTGGCGGGTTGCGTCCACCGGCGTGGGCGAAGCGCAGTTTGATGCGCCGTCCGTGGACTAGGGGTGGCTGGTGTTCCTCTACTGCGCCTTCTAGGACCTTGGTCAAACGGGATGCGCTCAGGGCGTCTGTAGCGGCACGGTAGGCATTTTCGATGGAGTCATAGAGATTACCCACACCTGTGCCATGCAGCGCTGAGATAAAGTGCACATCGGCGAATTCGGCAAAGCGCAGTCGACGCTTAATATCTTCTTTGATCTTCTCGCGCTTTTCCGGCTCAAGGCCATCCCACTTGTTGACGCCGATAACCAAACCGCGGCCAGCGTCAATGACTGAGCCCATCAAGTGAAGATCTTGCTCGACCAACCCTTCGTGAGCATCCACCATCAGCACCACGACATTGGCGTCATCAATTGCCTGTAGGGTTTTAACGATGGAGAATTTCTCAATCGCTAATTTAATGTTTTTGCGCTTACGGATACCCGCAGTGTCGATTAGCGTGTACTTTTTACCGTGACGCTCATAGTCGATGTAGACACTGTCGCGAGTGGTGCCGGCCTCATCGAAGACTACCACGCGATCTTCACCGAGCAGGCGATTGACCAGAGTTGATTTGCCCACATTGGGACGTCCAACCACGCCAATTCGAATGCCATTTAAACCGCTGTTATCCGGTTCAGCATATTCGGGATAGGGTTCGAGAAGCTCTTCCATCATGGAGCGAACGCCGCGACCATGAGTGGCTGTGGTGGGGAACATTCCAGAGAAACCCAACTGATAAAAATCAGCTAGTGCCTCTGCGGGATCCAAACCATCGATTTTATTGGCCACTAGATAGACTTTGCGATTTTTCTTGCGCAGGGTCTCGGCGATCATATGATCCGCAGCAATAATCCCCGAGCGACAGTCGACAATAAACAGCACAATATCGGCTTCATCCATGGCCAGCAGGGACTGTTCTGCCATGCCTACGTCTATGCCTTCTTCCTCGCCGCTGATACCTCCGGTATCAATCACCATAAAGCGGCGGTCATACATCTCACCGTCACCGTATTTGCGATCGCGGGTCAGGCCGGAATAGTTGGCCACCAGAGCGTCGCGACTGCGTGTGAGTCGATTAAAAAGAGTGGATTTACCCACATTGGGGCGCCCAACAAGGGCGATAACAGGAATCATGTGATTAAAAATGCCGCATAGTTTAAGTGCGGCATTCTACTTTAGTTGACCAGACATCACACTAAAGAAAATTAGTCTTAATAAGCGCCATCAGTTGTCCGTTCTAAACCAGCAACTTTTCAATATGCTCTCTATGGATAAGCAGATCTGGCGCATGATCTGAGACTATTGAAGTGGGCACATAGTCTAGCTGGCCGCTGATTAAGCTTCGAGTCAGCATCAATATTTTTAAGTCTGCCATGGTTAATCGGCCATCGCAGAAAAACTCGCCGCCACTAGCTAACAGCCTGGCATTAAGGCCGGATAAAAACATCGGCAGAGGACCGGCGACTAGTTCAGTACGAACTCGCTGTTTCTCCTCTTCCGGCATAAAAAAGGTGTTAACCAACAGTTGCATAGCATCGTCAGCAGTGTCCATCACATCGTCGCACACCGCAGCCTGCCAGTTGTCTTCGGGGTAGAGATCAGCCATCTTGCCGACCAAACGGTTGATCGCATTGGACTGGTTGAGTATTTTACCGTCAACTTCCAAAACCGGCACTTGCTGATAGGGAAAATCCGCTTTCACTGTTGGCCAGTCCGCCATGGGAATACGATAGTCCTCAAATGGGATACCCGCTAAATTTAACGCCAAGCGTGCAGGTTCACCGCGGCCACCTGGAAAATCGAAATAGCTGAGTTTTAATCTTGTTGATGTCATTGTCATAATTCTTAAATCCTCCTTGGTATTAATGATCAGAAGATGGCATTGCCATCATCAGAAACCCTGAGAATGCCGCATTGGATGGCGACAGGCTGCTATCGACTTGGGTTTTTGCGTGGTTAATTAAATCTCGATAAGCCGTATAGAATTCCCAGCTGGGGGTTAGCTTGTAGACTAAGCCTTCAACATCAAAATGCTGAATGATATTTTTTGCCGTGGTGGGCTTTACAAATACTTCAGTGGTTGGCGCGTAGTAAGCGGGAATAATCGAGATCAGGCTCCACTTTGCCAGCTTTTCGGTTTTCAGCAGTTCTACCAGAGCTTCAAAACCGCCCTGCTGATTATCTGAATGCAACAGGTCGTGCATGGCCTGCACCAAAAATGACTGTTCCCCAGGAGCCAGGCGCTTAACAAAGTCTCGGAACTTGGGCTTTTCAAACATAGAAACCATTGACGAACGGCCCACCACTTTGGCCATATCCTCGGCGTACTGGCCAATATTTTTTCGTGCTCGTGCGCTGAAGCAGTCATGGACCATGGCAGTCATTTTTTCCATGGGATGGCGCTTGCCAATTTTTACCATTTCCGGGTCGGCGAAGCCGCCGGGGTAGCGGGACAAAAATCCTGCCTCGGCCTGTTTGAGTTTATTGCTGTTAAGTCGAATCATAGATCGATCTCTGAGGACGCCAATACAAGTAGACTATAGATGAAAAAGATCGAGAGAAAAAACCTCCACTGCCCTGAGAGATAGGAGTGGAGGCTTTGCGCCGACGGACGGGCTATTACTGAATTTTAAAGGCGCTCAGGGAGCCGCTATTAGACTGAACAATCAAGCTATCGCCGACAGTCAACATAGGCGCACTGACGCCACTGCCGTCGACCTTGGTGCGGGCAACAAAGCTGCCATCGTCAACATTAAGCAAGTGCAGATAGCCTTCGGCATCAGCCACGGCCATATAACCGGCCAGTGCTGCAGGGCCAGTAACGCGGCGTAAAAATAGTTGATCATTGCTCCAGATCACCTGCCCGCTGCCAGAATTAAACGCACGCACTGTGCTATCTGCTTCGCTGACAAACACCTTTCCACTGCTGTAGGCCGGTGAGCTGTGTGAGGAGCCATCCTGGAACCACAGACTTCTGCCGGTACCACGGGATATAGCACCCAAGCGGCCCTGATAGGTCACTGCATAGATCACATCGTCAACCAGCAAGGCTTCGCCGTCGACATCAACCATGCGCTCTAGATCGGTACGACCCTTTGGCAATGCCAGACGGGACTCCCAAATCAATGAGCCATTTTCTGGGTTAAAGGCAATTAATTTGCCTGAGTCAAAACCGGCCAAAATCATTCTGTCGGTGACTAGAGCGGTACTGGTGCCACGCACTGTAAGCAGCGGCGCATCGTCTTCATGTTGCCATAGGGCATTACCGGTTTCCGCATCAAAGGCAAATAGCTGGTTATCTATAGTCTGTACCGCAACCACCTCGCCATTGCTCTGAGGGCTGGCCAAAATTTCCGAACTCACAGTGGCCGTCCAAATCACTGAGCCATCTGCAGCACTCAATACATAGACCTCACCTTCAATGCTGCCAACCAAAACCTGGCCTGAGGCGTAGCCGACACCACCGGAGATCGCGACATCTAACTCGGTACTCCAGAGACGCTTGCCCGACGCTATATCAATGGCGCTGACCTTGCCTTCGTGATCCGCGGCAAACACAGTTTCGCCGTTGCTAAGAGGACGCAGACTGGTCCAGAACTTTTTATTACCACCGCCGACTTTTGTTGACCACTGTTTCTTAATTTTTACCTGCTGCTCGAATTTAACCAACTCTGCTGGCTTTATTTCGTCTTCGTCGTCGCCACCAAACCAACTGCAGCCTGAGATCAACAATGTACAGAGTAATAAATTAAGTTTTTTCATGAGGCGTCATCCTGTTCCACAGACTCTTCTACTTCAACCGTTTTGGAGACCACTGGCTTTACTTGACTGATCTTCAGCTGCAGCAGCTGACTGGCGGAACTGTTGCCCGCATCAATGCCCATCATGGCTGCCTCGTAGGCGGTATAAGCTGCAGCCGCATTACCTTGCAGTTGGTAGAAATCCCCTTTGGCTTCATCGAAGGCTGACTTAAGCTCCCCGGCGTCGACACCCTGCACTAATTGCAGGGCTTTATCTAAATTGCCAGCGGCGGCTTCAACCCGCGCCAGTCGCAAGCGGGCAATATTCTCACTAACAGTCTCGCCAGCATTATCCATCGCCCACTGAAGTTCAACGGCGGCAGCACTTAAGTCAGTGCCTTCAACTGCCAGTTTGGCTTTGATCAATGCGGCGTAAAATGCGTACTGGGTGTTGCTGTAATCCTGCTTAAGTGTCTCAGCTAGCTGGCTAATCTCAACCTGCTTGTCTGTGTCCACAACATCTCCAGCCGTCACATCACTTATATGGTCCAGCATTTCCTGATAAACCAGTGACGCAGCTGCAGTTTTCTCTTCTACGTGGTCGGTCCATGCTTGCCAGCCAAAATAGCCGCCAACAGTGAGCACTATTGCTAGAACGACCTGCTTGCCATTCTCGTCCCACCAGCGTTTAAGGGCTTCAATTTGCTCTTCTTCAGTAATATGGTCTGCCACAGGTGTTCCTCAATCAGTCGTTAATGTAATTATTAGGCTGGCCAGTTGGTCCTGGCTAACCGTTTCCTGAGGGCGGTCTTGACGCAAAAACTTGACCCCCACTGTATTGTTTGCCGCTTCATCTTCACCCAATATCAGGGCGATAGAGGCGCCACTTTTATCGGCTTTTTTCATTTGCGATTTAAAGCTTCCGCCACCGCAGTTAGTCTGTAAACGCAGGGTTGGACAGTGGTTGCGCAGACTTTCTCCGAGCACCAATGCCTGTCTGTCAACATCGCCCACAGCAACCAGATACAGATCTACTGTTTGGCCGACACTATCCGGCACTACGCCCAACTCGTCAAGCAGCAGAACCAGCCTTTCCATGCCCATAGCGAAGCCAACTCCGGGGCAGGGTTTGCCGCCGAGCTGCTCAACCAGACCATCATAGCGGCCGCCGGCACAAACTGTTCCCTGAGCACCGAGACTGCTGGTGACCCATTCGAACACTGTCTTCGAATAATAATCCAGACCGCGCACTAGACGGGGGTTAATTTCATAGATCACTCCAGCGGCATCGAGCATGGCGCGCAGCTGATTAAAATGCTCTTTGGATTCGCTGTCTATATAGTCTTGAAGAACCGGCGCATCGTTGAGCAGTGCTTGAGTATCGGCATTTTTACTGTCGAGGATGCGCATGGGGTTGGAGTGCAAGCGACGCTGGCTGTCTTCATCGAGCTGGTCGTGACGCGCACTGAGATAGTCTACCAGTGCGGCGCGATAGACTTTGCGGTCGGCTGATGTGCCAAGAGAATTAATCTGCAGAGTGACTGCCTGATCAATTTTTAGTACTTGCCACAGTCGTGCGGTAATTAGCAGCAGCTCGGCATCTATGTCCGGACCATTTAGGCCAAAGGCTTCGACACCCACCTGATGAAACTGACGCAGGCGGCCCTTCTGGGGACGCTCGTGACGGAACATGGGGCCTGTATACCAGAGTCGTTGAATCTGATTGTGCAGCAAGCCATTTTGATTACAGGCGCGCACACAGCTGGCGGTGCCCTCTGGACGCAGGCTCAGGCTATCGCCATTGCGATCGTCAAAGGTATACATTTCTTTTTCGACTATATCGGTCACTTCACCGATGGAGCGCTTAAACAGTTCGGTCTGCTCAAGAATCGGAAAGCGAATTTCTCTGTAGCTGTAGCGCGCCAGCACATCGCCAATAACTGACTCAAGATATTGCCAGGTAGGAGACTGATCCGGGAGTAAGTCGTTCATTCCGCGAATGGATTGGAGTTTCATAAGATGTTGGCCCTTAGCCTTTAACGATTAGCCTGAAATACTTATCTTGTAATAACTAGCCTTTAGCAATTATCTGCTCAGCTGCATGAGCCAGCTGAGCTTCTTTGGCCGCTGCCTTGGCACGAATTTGTGCTTCCAGTTCATCGACCAAATTTTCATTGCCGATTTTGTGCTCGGGAACCCCATCCAGATAGACCAGGTTGGCTGGTGTGCCACCAGTCAAACCGAAGTCTGACTCTTTGGCCTCACCTGGGCCATTAACTATGCAGCCGATAATAGATACATCCATTGGCACGGTGATATCTTCAAGACGATTTTCTAACTCGTTGACTGTAGAAATCACATCAAAATTCTGTCGCGAGCAGCTCGGGCAGGCAATAAAGTTAATCCCTTTACTGCGCAGACGCAGACTGCGGAGCATATCCCAGGCCACCTTGGCCTCTTCCACTGGATCGGCGGCAAGGGAGATACGCACTGTGTCGCCAATGCCATCGAGCAGGAGTGCACCCAGACCTATAGCGGATTTAACCGTACCTGAACGCAGGCCACCGGCTTCGGTAATACCCAAGTGCAGCGGCTGTTCAATACGGGTTGCCAGATCGCGGTAGGCAGCAACGGCCATAAAAATATCTGAGGCTTTGACGCTGACTTTAAAGTCTTGGAAATCGTATTTGTCTAATAGGTCCACATTGCGCATAGCTGATTCAACCATGGCTTCCGCCGTGGGTTCGCTGTATTTGCGCAGCAGATCTTTGCCCAGGGAGCCGGCATTAACGCCGATACGAATAGGGATATTCAGGTCTCGCGCCTTGGCGATCACTTCCCGCAGGCGACTCTCCCGGGAGATATTTCCCGGATTGATTCGCAGACAGTCGACACCTAGGTCAGCAACCCGCAACGCAATATGGTGATCAAAGTGAATATCGGCTACTAAGGGAACATTGACTAGTTTGCGAATCGCACCAAAGGCCTCAGCCTCTTCCATGGAGGGTACAGAGACACGAACTATATCGGCACCAGCGGCCTGAATACGGTTGATCTGAGCCACGGTGGCTGCGACATCTGCGGTACTGGTATTGGTCATACTCTGAACAGAGATGGGTGCATCTCCGCCAACCGGAACATTGCCGACCATAATCTGTCGCGACTTGCGTCGCACGATGGGTGTGCCACTAAACATTTATTCTATTACTCTGGTTAGTTACGTTTTAACCACTCTTGATATTCAAGATTTTCTTTGGAGTAAGGAAACAGATTCTTCAGTTTCAGTCCCTCGCTGGCAGCTTTGTCTCTGTTGCCAAAGCGCTGCTCTATTCTCACGGACAACCACAGACTCTTTGATGTGGGCTTACTCAACTGTTTGAACCGATCCAGTGCCATTTTACTCAGCGGGTAATTCTGTTGCTGAAAATAAATTTCAGCAGCCTCTATAAAGGGCGGTGCAAATCCTGCCGACAGCTGAGTGGCTTTCTCAAACGATTCCACTGCCGCCGCTGTATCACCGAGACGCTTTTGGCTTAGCCCCAGGATATAAAATGCCTGAGGGCGGCGCTCATAGGCTAGGTCTTGAGTGACCAACTGCATTTCCTCAAGGGCCTCTTGCATGCGTCCCTGATTAAACAGGAAAGCGGAATAATTATAGTGGGCCAATGTGTAATCACTGTCCGCTGCCAACGCTTTGCGATAGTAGCGTTCGGCCAGTTCAAATTCTTGTTCCATCTGGTATAACAGTGCATAGCCATTATAGAGTTGAGCAGAACGCGGATTAAATGCTTTGGCTTTCTCTAAATGAACCCGGGCCAGATCGCGATTGTTCGAACTGATATAACTGAGCGCCAACCTAATATGCTGCTGGTTTGCTGCACCTGGATCTGCTCCGGAACTCTTGTTTGCACCGCTAGATACAAAACCGGCGGTGGCCATGACTGTAAGCAACAATAAAAATCTCGAATAATTTCTTATCGGGTTTTTCATGCTTTACTCTCCTTGTCTTCGCTTTCCCTATGCTGCGGTGAAACTGCCAGCGACGCCCTCGTCACTTGCTCTTTACTACTTGCTACTCACTAGCCAACAATCTTCACCACTTGCTCTTCACTCTGGTCCTGTAAACGCTTTTTATAGCGCTCCTGGCGCTTGGTTCGGTCATTGACCTCACCGGCCAACTGACCACAGGCTGCGGCTATATCGTCGCCGCGGGTGGTGCGAACGGTTACAGTGTACCCGTCATTTTGCAGAATGTCCCTAAACCGACCAAGGGCCACTTTGGTGACTCTTTTGTACTCTGACCCGGGGAATGGGTTAAAGGGAATTAGGTTTATCTTGCAGGGTAAATCGCGCAACAAGATGGATAATTCTTTGGCGTGTTCATCGCGATCATTGACCATATCCATCAGCGTATATTCAACCGTTACCTTGCGCCGATTGTCCGGCATTTTATCCAGGTAACGCTTGGCGCTATCAATAAAGTCGACCAGGGGATACTTGCGGTTAATTGGCACTAGCTGATTGCGCAACTCATCGTTCGGCGCATGCAGCGATATGGCCAGGGACACGTCACTAACATCTCCTAGCTTATCCAATTCCGGAACCACACCTGCAGTGCTGAGGGTCACGCGACGCTTGGACAGGCCATAGGCATTGTCGTCCATCATCAAACTCATGGCGTCGACCACATTGTTGAAATTCATCAGCGGTTCGCCCATGCCCATCATCACAACATTGGTGACACGGCGGGGATTTTTAGCATCGAATTGATCAAAGGATTTCGCCGCAATCCACAGCTGACCAATAATTTCAGCGGTGGTCAGATCTCGGGCAAAACCCTGCTTGCCAGTGGCGCAGAAACTGCAGTCTAGGGCGCAGCCGATCTGCGAGGAGACACAGAGAGTGCCGCGGTCGCGCTCGGGGATATAGACCATTTCGATGCAGCTACCGCCATCGACCTTGATCAACCATTTGCGTGTGCCATCGACAGAGTCCTGACAGCTGACAACCTCTGGCATAACGACTTCGGCCACTTCGGCCAGGCTTTCGCGTAGGCCTTTAGAAATATTGGTCATCTCACTGAGATCATCAATTCCGTACTGATGAATCCATTTGAGAATCTGGGTGCCACGGAAACGCTTCTCACCCAGGGACTCTAAAAAGTCACCGATGCGGGAAGCAGAAAGCCCCAAGAGGTTAGTTTTAACCTTTCGGGGCTGTTCGTCGTGGACTGCTGTTACCGTTAGTTCCTGGGACATAGATGTCCTGGTCTCTCAGTTTCTCTCGATCTTCTATGGCTCTCTAAGGTGCTACCAGAGAGCCAAGAAAATTAACGAGAGCAAAGCTCATTGTCGGCAAAGAAGTAGGCGATTTCACGAGCAGCTGATGCTACTGCGTCGGAACCGTGTACTGCGTTGGCGTCGATTGATTCAGCAAAGTCTGCACGGATAGTGCCGGCTTCTGCTTCTTTCGGGTTAGTTGCGCCCATCAGATCACGGTTGGTCATAACCGCGTTTTCGCCTTCCAGAACCTGTACAGAAACAGGACCAGAAGTCATAAAGGCAACCAGATCTTTAAAGAAGGGGCGCTCGCTGTGCTCAGCGTAAAAACCTTCGGCTTGTTCTTGAGTCAGCTGCTGCATTTTGCAAGCAATGATCTGCAGGCCGGCAGTTTCAAAACGGCTGAGAATTTGGCCAACAACATTTTTTGCTACTGCATCGGGCTTGATGATAGATAGAGTGCGTTCAGACGCCATGAAGATTTCTCCGAAAAATTAAGTCGTGCTTTAAAAAATTGCCCTAATAGGCAGAAAGCGCGGATTCTACCTGCCTGAGACAGTGGTCACAATAGGTTTCTCCACAGGAGCTTATCCGACAGGCTTCTATGCGACCAGCAGACGCTGAAATTTATCCAGAGAGACGGGCATGCTGAAATGAGCGCCCTGATATTTTTCACAACCGAGACTGCGCAAAATCTCTAAAACCTCGCGCTTTTCAACGCCTTCAGCCACTACATCCAAGCCGTAGTGGTGGGCTACCATCATAATAGCCTCAACCAGCCCTAGGGTTTCTTTGTCGGAGTTGAGATGAGTAATAAATTCACGGTCGATTTTTAGAATATCCAGAGGTAGACGCTTTAGATAGATCATTGACGAATAACCGCTGCCAAAGTCATCGATGGCAAAACGGGTGCCCATGTTGCGGATTTTTTTCATCTTTTCTACCACGGATTCAAAATCGTCAATCAGCAAGGTTTCTGTGACTTCTAGGGTGAGCATATCCGGGCGAATATCGTAGCTTTTTAAGCTGTGCTCAAGAGACGAAATCAACTGCGGATCATGAAACTGTTTGGGGCTGATATTCACCGCCATCTGCATATCTGGGGTCCAGAGCCCCTGATCGAGCATATTGCGCAGATATTCACAGGAGGTGCGGATCACCCAAAGACCCACGTCGACGATCATGCCCGAGGACTCTAATACAGGTATAAAGTCCGCTGGGGAACGCTGGGCCTGACCTGAGTGCATCCAGCGGAGTAGTACTTCGCCACCCACCACATCACCGCTGTGAGTCGAGACCTGAGGTTGCACGTGAAGGTCGAATTCTTGATTGGCTACGGCTTTGCGCAGGCTGGATTGCATATTCACACGCTGCCGTGCCTGACGGGTTATCTGAGAGTCAAATAGCACTACATTGTCGCGACCGCGGCGCTTGGCTTCGAACATGGCACTTTCCGCCTGCTGCACCGCCTGCTCGGCACTGGCTATAGCCTCTGGCGAAGCATAGTAGAGGCCGGCGTAGAGCACGCTGATTCCGACACTGGCGGTGACACTGACTTCACCGCTCTCAGTGAAAAAAGGCCGAGTTAAAACGCAGCGGATTTCATTGGCGACAGCCAAACTGGCTTGTCGGGCCTCCTCGGCACTCTCGGCGATATGTTTGATCAGCACCAAGAACGAGTCACCGGCCACCTGGTCCATTTCCATATTCTCGGTACAGAGACCTTTGATGGTCGCGGCAGCGCGCTCTAGAATCTGGTTGCCCACAGCTTTCCCTAAGGATTCATTGATCGAGTTAAAGTGGTCGAGATCGATTAATAGCAGCGCACCACAGGCGGTGTCGCTCTGAGGATTATCCAGATATGCGCCGATGCTATTGATCAGCCTGAGACTTACCGGCAAATCGGAGAGGGTTTCATAGCGATCCTGGTCGCTGTGTTGTGCGGGAGTTTTTACTGGAAGTGGGGATAGTGAAGCTTCTAACTCGGATTCAGGCTCTGCGTCAGTGTCAATCACCGCAGCAATCTGCTCTTCAACTGCTGATTGGTCAAATACAGACTCAGCCATTACAGACTCTGGCTGATCAGTAGCATCCGTGACAATCGTAGAAAATTCTTTGACCACAATCTGGGCGAGTGCGGGCAATGGATAGAGGGTAATACTGAGAACCTCATCGCTGTCATCAGCACCAACGCCAAGATGTGTCGGCCCCTGGGAGACAACTATTTCATCTTCTTCGAGGATATTCTCCGAGCGCCAGAGAATTCCTGAAAGCTGGTCCCGCTGAAGTTTTTCGATAACTTGCTTGAGCTGCTCGACCGACGCCGGCTGCTGGTTTTGGTCTTCGCTGAGTGCGGTGCCAATGATTTCTGAGCGCTGACATTTGAGAATCTGCAGTGCTCTATTATTGACGTCGATACAGACGCCATAGGCAAACAATAATGTGCCGAAAGGGGCTCTGTCTAAGACTTTTTTATACAGCTTGTGTCTGTCTGCCATCCTTTGCCTGAGTCTCGCTTCCTGCGCGCCTTAGCTTTTTACCACCTAAACGCGGCGTTAATCTTGCTCATCTAGCCAGGCCATTTGAATTGCTTCGAGAATTTTCTCTCCGCAGCGGTCTGGGTCATCGGAAAAATCTTCCAGTGCCAAAACCCATTTGCGCAGATCGACAAAATTTACATACTGGGGATCTACGTCCGGATGGTTGTCCGTTAGCTCGATGGCTATATCCTGTATATCTGTCCACTTCAGCATAGTCTATTACTCCATTTCATGCCGTTCTTAATCCACTCCCTATGGAGAGCTTAAAACAGCTGGCTCAGTGTTTCTCCGAAACCATATTAATAGTGTATTTAGGGATCTCAACGACCAGGTCAACGTCGTCGGCAATCAGCTGGCAACTGAGTCGTGAATCAGGGTCCACACCCCAGGCCATATCGAGAAAATCTTCTTCCAGCTCATCGGCCTCGGGCAGCTCCATAAAGCCTTCACGAATATGCACATGGCAAGTGGTGCAGGCGCATGACATCTCGCAGGCGTGCTCTATCTCTATGCCGTTGCGCAGCGCTGCCTGACACACGCTCTCGCCAGGATTTGATTCAACTACCGCACCTTCGGGGCACAGATCTTCGTGAGGTAAAAATACTATACGTGCCATTAAAGGGTGTTCTCCACATCATCAAGACTTTGTCCAGCCAGCGCATTTTTAATGCTGGCATCCATTCGGCGCGCAGCGAACTCTTCGCTCACCTTGCCTACCGATTCAATTTGTCGCATCAATACGCGATGCTCAGTACTGCTATCACGCACTGCTTGTAATTCTTTGACCGCCACTTCAAGGCAATTGTATTCAGCCTCATCAAGCAGCGCACGACCATCTTTTGCCAGTGCCGCGCCGAGATCTTCAATCATCCGGTCTGCCTCGACCTGCTGCTCACGCAGCGCCCGAGCTTTCATGTCGTCTTTGGCGTAGCTAAAGGAATCCTGCAACATGCTGGTGATTTCATTTTCATCGAGCCCGTAGGAGGGTTTAACCTCAATATGGGACTCAACACCACTGATCATCTCCCGAGCATTAACGCTCAGCAGACCATCGGCGTCCACCTGGTAGGCGACGCGAATAGTTGCACCACCAGCGACCATTGGCGGTATGCCGCGCAATTCAAAGCGCGCCAGAGAACGACAGTCTGAGACCAACTCTCGCTCACCCTGCAAAACATGGACTGCCATAGCTGTTTGACCGTCTTTAAAGGTGGTAAATTCCTGGGCCTTAGAAACTGGAATAGTGGTATTGCGGTGGATGATTTTCTCGATCAAGCCACCCATGGTCTCAATACCCAGAGATAGAGGAATCACATCCAGAAGCAACATATCGTCGCCGGACTTATTACCTACCAGCACTTCAGCCTGCAGTGCGGCGCCCGTGGCAACAACCCGATCTGGGTCGAGATTCGAATGGGGCTGGCGCTTAAACAGCTGTTCCACTTTTTCGTGAACTCGTGGCGTGCGTGTCGAGCCACCCACCAGAATCACTTCATCGATCTGATCGGTGCTGGCACCTGCATCGCGCAGAGATTTCTTCGCTGCGCGGAGGGTTTTATCAATGAGAGGGTCAATCAATGCGTTCAGCTGATCTCGGGTCAGCAGGCCCTGCCAGTCCAGAACTTCAATTTCGACGGAGTCCTGATCGGTGAGCTCTTCTTTGGCTGATTTGGCGGTTTCCATCAGAATCCGCTGCTCAATTGGATCTAAGGATTCATCCATACCCACCTGTTGCCGGATCCACTCAGCGATTGCGCGATCGAAATCATCGCCTCCCAGTGCTGAGTCGCCACCAGTGGCCAGAACTTCAAAAACTCCGCGGGAAAGCCGCAGGATGGAAATATCAAATGTGCCACCACCCAAGTCATAGACTGCAATGGTGCTGTCTTCGCGCTGATCTAGACCGTAGGCAATGGCCGCTGCTGTCGGCTCATTGAGCAGACGCAGTACCTTAATACCCGCCAGTGTCGCAGCATCTTTGGTGGCCTGACGCTGGGCATCATCAAAATAGGCTGGCACGGTAATCACAGCACCATCTAACATGCCGTCGAGAGCGATTTCAGCACGACCAGCAAGCTTGCGCAGAATTTCTGCAGAGACTTGAATCGGGCTCACTGAGCCAGCGGCGGTAATAATTTTTGGCATACCACCGTCATCGGCAGCAAATTCATAGGGCAGTTGACCGCCAAAGGTTTTCACATCCTCTAGGCCGCGACCCATAAGACGTTTCACTGAGGTCAGAGTATTCAGCGGATCGCTTACATTGTGCTCAGCAGCTTCGTAGCCAATACAGCTAACGCCATCTTTGTAGTAGTGCACCACTGAGGGCAGCAGATGCCTGCCCTGCTCATCCGCCAGTGTTTCCGGGGAGCCACTGCGCACGACGGCGACTAATGAATTGGTGGTGCCCAGATCAATGCCCACAGCATGTTTGCGCTGATGGGGTTGCGGTGATTGACCCGGTTCTGAAATTTGCAGTAATGCCACGGTTTAAAAGTCCTCTAACTCTTCTTCGCGCTGATCGATTTCGTCCAGCAGCTTGGAGAAGAATTGCATTTTAGCCACTGTATCCAGGGCGTCAGTATAATTGGCGGCCAGGTGTTGCGCCTCAAAATCGTTCTGTAACTGCAGGTACTGGCTCTGAACATCCGTACGCATGGTATCCAGTGCAGTGATTGGATCGGCAGTTTCATTCAAATCGCCTAAGGTTTCGCGGAATTCGATCTGCTGCATCAGAAACTGGCCATCACTGGTGATATGGCTTTCCTGGGCGGCGTCGAGATCCTCTAACTCTAAAAGATACTGGGCACGCTTAAGTGGAGATTTGAGAGTTTCGTAGGCCTGATTGATCAGCGAGGTGGTCTGCAGTGCCAGTCGCTTATCCACATCGCCTTTGCTGGCGAAACGGTCTGGATGAAACTCCTGCTGTAATTTGCGGTAGCGGGCGTCGAGCAAGCCACGGTCAATTTGCCAGCCCGAAGGCAGAGAAAATAACGCAAAGAAATTGCTCGATTCGAAAAGTGTTGCCGATAAGACCACTTTATTAAACCCAAAGGTGATTGTTACTGCGGTACAAAAACGTTAAAGATGGAAGTGCTATTTATATGGGGGCTTACTATATAAAAACTGTCTATGTGACAGCTTTAAATATGGAAGCTCTCTCCACAGCCACATTCGTCTTTTACGTTGGGATTCTTAAACTCAAAGCCTTCATTGAGCCCCTCTTTGACATAATCCAATTCAGTGCCATCGAGATAGAGCAGACTTTTCGGGTCGATCACCAACTTTACGTCGCCGCACTGGAATACTGCGTCTTCAGCTTCGGTGCTGTCGACGAACTCCAGTACATAGGAAAGACCCGAACAGCCGGTAGTGCGGACACCCAAACGGATTCCGACACCTTTGGCACGATGCGCCAAATGCTTATTTACATGCTGCTCAGCAGCTGCTGTCATTGTGATAGCCATGGCCGCTAATTAGCTCCCCTGCTTTTCTCGAATGTCGCGAACTGCTGCTTTAATTGCATCTTCAGCGAGCACTGAACAGTGAATCTTAACCGGTGGCAGAGCCAACTCTTCGGCGATTTCAGTGTTCTTAATCTCAGCAGCGTCGTCTATATGCTTGCCTTTCACCCATTCAGTGAGCAGTGAGCTTGACGCAATCGCCGAACCACAGCCGTAAGTTTTGAACTTGGCATCTTCAATAATGCCGTCGCTGTTAACCTGAATCTGCAGACGCATAACGTCACCACAGGCAGGTGCACCGACCATACCGGTACCGACATTTTTTGAGCTGTCGTCAAGTTTGCCGACATTGCGTGGGTTTTCGTAGTGATCAATTACTTTTTCGCTGTAAGCCATGTTGATGACTCCTTATTTAGTCTTTCAAATTTGTAAAAAAGCCGTATTAGTGGGCAGCCCACTCTACTTTGCTTAAATCAACGCCGTCTTTAAACATATCCCAGAGCGGCGAGAGCTCGCGTAATTTAGTTACTGCATGGCGCACTTTTTCAATCGCTGCATCTATGTCCCGTTCGGTGGTGTAGCGACCGATGCTAAAGCGAATTGAGCTATGCGCCATTTCATCATTGAGACCCAATGCACGCAGCACGTAGGAAGGCTCAAGACTGGCAGAAGTACAGGCCGAACCTGAAGACACGGCAAGATCACGCAGCGCCATAATCAGGGATTCGCCCTCTACAAAAGCAAAACTAATATTGACGATTCCCGGCACATGCTGAGTGGCGGAACCGTTGAGGTAGACCTCTTCCATATCCGAGACACCGTCCCAGAGACGCTTGCGCAATACAGCGATGCGCGCAGACTCTTCAGCCAGCACTTCGCCGGCGATGCGAAAGGCTTCACCCATGGCGGCAATCTGATGCGTAGCCAAAGTGCCAGAGCGCATACCGCGCTCATGACCACCACCGTGCATCTGTGCCTCAATTCGAACGCGCGGCTTGCGACGAACATAGAGTGCACCAATGCCTTTGGGGCCATAAATTTTATGTGCCGAGAAGGACATCATATCCACTTTCATGGCCTCGACATCGATTGGGGTTTTGCCCGCGCTCTGGGCTGAGTCTACATGGAAAAATACTTTCTTCTCACGACAGATAGCACCGATGGCGGCTATGTCATTTAAGGTTCCGATTTCATTGTTGACGTGCATAATCGAGACAACAGTGGTGTCTTCGCGAATCGCGTCGGCAACCATCTGTGGCTGAATCAAACCACTGGAATCTGGATCTAGGTAAGTTACCTCGAAACCTTCACGCTCTAATTGTCGACAGGTGTCGAGAACCGCTTTGTGTTCTATGCGCGAGGTAATAACGTGCTTACCTTTGCGCTGATTAAAGTGTGCGCAGCCTTTGATACCAAGATTATTGGCTTCTGTGGCACCAGAGGTCCAGACGATTTCACGGGGATCGGCACCAATCATCTTGGCCACTTCTTCACGGGCGTCCTCTACTGCGGCTTCCGCTTCCCAACCAAAGGTGTGAGAGCGCGACGCGGGGTTACCGAAATGACCTGATGGCGTCAGGTACTGCATCATTTTGTCTGCAACTGCAGGATCAACCGGTGTGGTTGCTGCGTAGTCGAGATAAATTGGAAGACTCATTTACTACTCCAGTTTCAGCAGGCACCAGCCTGCGGGCTTTCATTTAAAATTAATAATTGCTCAACCTGGCGCTGGGCAATACTTTTTACGTCGCGGCGGGCCACTAGATCAGCCAGAGAAATCGCGTTCAAAAAGTTATGTATTTCGTTGCTTAACTGATCCCAGAGCGAGTGGGTCAGACAAATCTCGCCACCCTGGCAATCACCTTTGCCCTGGCAGTTAGTGGTATCCACCGACTCATTCACTGCGTCGATGATTTCCGCGATAAAAATAGCCTCGCTCGATCGGCCCAAACGGTATCCACCGCCTGGACCGCGCACGCTATTAACCAATTCAGACTGTCGCAACTTTGAAAAAAGCTGTTCAAGGTACGACAGTGAAATGGATTGGCGTTGAGATATTTCAGACAGGGACACGGGTTTGTCATCGCAGTGGATGGTGAGATCCAGCATAGCGGTTACCGCATATCGCCCCTTAGTTGTCAGTCGCATCAGTACACCTATTTCAGTCAGGGTAGAATTATCCAATACCCGACTATTTTAGTCAAGTAAGCAGATTCGCCAAACTGGCTCTTGAAACAACTCTTTTAATGCTAAGAACGGCCTCTTAAAACAACGCTGTCACTGTTATTTAGTGATTTTACGCTGCACCGCAGACAACAGACCACGAAGTATGGAAACTTCCATTTGATCCATGCGTACGCGATTAAATAACCTGCGCATGCGGGTTAAAAGCTGCTTTGGATTTTCCGGATCATAAAATTGCAATTCAGCCATGGTGGTAGCCAGATGCTCATGAAAAAACTCCAGATCACCAGCTGTCACTGGCGGCTGATCCCACTCGCTGAGTGAGGGCAAATTGCCCTGCTCATCAGCGAGGCTGGCCATGCGAATCTCATAAGCCAGCACCTGCACAGCAGTGGCCAGATTTAGCGAGCTATAGTCAGGATTGGATGGGATATGCACATGGTAGTGACACTTTTGCAGCTCATCATTGGTTAGTCCGCGATCTTCACGCCCAAACAACAGCGCGGTTTTATGCACCGCTGCTTCGCTGTAAATTTTCTCACCGCATTCTCGTGGATTGAGCAGTGGCCAGGGAATGCGCCTCTCTCGAGCACTGGTGCCAACCACCAGAGCACAGTCGGCAATGGCTTCATCTACAGACTCAACAATAGTCGCATTGGCCAGCACATCGCGAGCGCCAGCTGCACGCCATACCGCTCGTGGCGCCGGATATTCCCGGGGCTGAACCAAATACAATTCCGCCAGACCCATGTTTTTCATGGCTCGCGCAGCGCCGCCAATATTGCCGGGATGGGTCGTATTGACTAACACAATACGGATATTTGCCTGACGCTCAGATATAGACACTTGTCACCTCTTTTATCTCTCAAATGGTCGCTATTTATCGAGCGCCAAAAAACGGCCGCGAGTGTAGCAGAATCAGTCTTCTCTGGCACATTAGTTCTGGTACAATGCCGGCGCTCTTTAAGTCACTTGGAAAATCTAACATGCAACCTATGGTTAATATTGCCCTGCGTGCTGCGCGTAGTGCGGGCGAAATGATTGTAAAATCGGCCGACAACCTCGACCTGGTAAAGGTCGACGAGAAAGGTCGCCACGACTTTGTCACTGAAGTTGATAGACGCTCCGAAGAGACGATTATTTACCATATCTCCAAGGCTTACCCAGACCATCGCTTCCTCTGTGAAGAGAGTGGCGTCAGCGGTAACCCCAACAGTGATGTGGAATGGATTATCGATCCATTGGACGGCACCACCAATTTTGTTCGCGGCATACCCCATGTCGCCATCTCAATCGCCTGCCGCATTAAAGGCAAGCTTGAGCACGCGGTGATTGTCGAACCCTTTAAGCACGAAGAATTTACTGCCAGTCGCGGTGATGGCGCCAAGCTTAATGGCCGCCGTATTCGTGTATCGGGTCGCGCCAGTGAAGTGGGCGCGCTCTACGCCACAGGTGTTCCTTTTAGCTCGCCCTCTTTCGATCATATGGACGGCTACCTAAAATCAATGCACGAGCTTGCGACTAACTCATCGGGTATCCGTCGTATGGGTGCTGCCGCGCTGGATCTAGCCTATGTTGCGGCGGGACGTATGGACGCTTACTGGGAAATGTATTTAAAGCCCTGGGATATAGCAGCTGGTGCACTTTTGGTTCGTGAGGCTGGCGGTATGGTGAGTGATTTTCAAGGTGGCGAGAAGTTCTTGGAATCTGGCCATATAGTGGCCTGCACCCCCAAGCTAGTTAAGCCAACTCTAAAGGTAATTTCCAAGCATCTAGGAAACGTCAAGTAGAGCCATAAACTAAAGAGCTCTTATAAAGAGCTCAACTAAAGAGTTCGATTAAAGAGCTCAACTAAAGAGTTCGATTAAAGAGCTCAACCAAAAAGCACCGCACTGCGTTCAAACAACCAGTACACGCTGCATACTCCAATACTGTATATCACCACCTGCGCCAGTCGATCCTGATGACTGGCTTGGGTGAAGATCAAGTGCCTGACGATCAGAACAACAATCGACACCATCAGAATAAACGCCAGCTGACCCAGCTCGACACCAATATTGAAAAATAGCAGTGCCTGAACTTTCATCGCCGATGGCAGACCCAACTCCTGCAACACCACAGCAAAACCAAAACCATGCAATAGACCAAATACTGCCGAGACACTCACCGGGTAACGCCAGGTAAAGCTGTCTTTAGCACCCCCAGCGCGATGCTTCACAATCTCTACTGCCAACAACAAAATACTCAGGGCAATCAGCAGCTCAACTAATTCCGTCGGCAGACGAAAAATATCCAAAGTTGCTAGGCTAAGAGTGATCGAGTGAGCCACCGTAAATCCAGTTACTGTAAGCACCAGACGTTTAAAGCTCCCGGCAATCATCATCAGGCAGAGTACAAATAGCAGATGATCTGTACCGATCAAAATATGTTCAATACCTGCCACCGTGTATTGCTTGGCCACGGCAGCGGGTGATGTCACCAGAGACAGGGTCACCAGCGTCTCCTCTGGCCCTGAAAAAACCTGCACCGGGTCACCGGATTGGGGTTTAAAAACAATTAATGAGGTCAGCGCTGGATTGCTATTGGGATAAATTAATTCAATCTGATAGTCGGCCTCGGTGTTGCTGTCACAGCGGTAGAGTTTGCGACCCACCAAGCCAGCGGGCTTGCCAGCAATAGCACCTTTATTTATCCGGCAATTGCTCTGGCGTAGTTCGATAGCAGGCTCCTGGCCCTGCGACATTACCGGCGGTATCTTCCATTTCAACAAATATTCAGAGTCACTCATCTGAGTGACTTCAACATAGACCGGACGCGCCTCGTCAGCCTGCAGTGTTGCGCTGAGCGAAAGAAGGCTTAACAACAGTAATGAAAGTAACCTACCGATCATTACTGGCCGCTCCGATCGCTGATCTGATACTTGGCCATTAACTTATCGATTGCCTGACGTTTAACCTGCTGTTGCTGCTGGCGCTGGGCATCGGCAAACACATTGGCGGCAATTTCTTCAAGGGGCGGAATATAGGCTGGAGTATTTTTTACTAATAACACTAGGTGCCAACCATAGGTTGACTGAACTGGTCCCTGCCACTGCTCGCCAGTTTCGAAAGCAAACAACTGCTGTTCGAACTCATCGCCAAAATGGCTGCCAATCTCGTCATCATCGCGGTTGACGTAGTTGCGATTGTAGAGAAAGCGTTCACCGTACCTTGGGGCATTCTCAAATGGTACAGCCTCGGAATTCAGAGTTTGCTGCAGTTTAGCGGCAATGGCTTGAGCCTGATCGACACCATGGCGCTCACTGGAGACAAATACATGAGTAAAGGTGGCTGAGGCCGGCTTTTTGTATTCTTCCCGATGCTCGGCATAATAATCCCGCAGATCATCTTCGGTTATGGCTTCAGCTTCGTCGTAAAAGCCCTGGGCCAGATAATCCATTTTCTGGATTAGGCGGCGACGAATAATTTGATCGTTCTTGTCTAGATTTAATTCCATGGCCTCGCGAAACAGTGCTTCTTCCCGAGCATAGTCATCCACTAGCCGCTGGCGATCGTCTGAGCTCAGAGCGTTTAAAGCCTGCTGAGCTTCTTCTGGCTTAAAGGTCTTTGCTCGCAACTGCATAAATTGCAGCAACACCGCGTCGTCAACTTCTATATGGTATTGGTCGTAGGCGTAGTCATCGGCATTAATGAGCCGCTCACCAAGCAGAAGTAACAGAGCAATAAATAAAAATTGGAATAACGGTTCTTTAAATAAGGTTTTTTTAAGTAAGCTGCGCATAGGGAAGTGTTTTACCAACCTCTGAGAGACAATAAATTCAACGACAATTAATCAATGGGTTGCAACTGCTTTATACCTCTGCAATTGCGCCCTATGAGTTAATGCCTAAGTGTAGGTTAAAGCGCCGAAAGCGCCAGCCGCTTTTAGGGCTGGTACCAAATCGGCGAAGTATAGGCGCGCTCTTGAATGGTACTGGGTCCTTTCGGTGGTTTATCGAGCCCCAGGGCGCGAGCATCAAACAAGGCATTGCGCGGCGTTGGAATCTGCAATATGCGGGCATAATAAAATGCCGATTGTCGGGGATCAAATTCTGGGTCGGTCCAGTGCACAGCAAACTCTGCCTGACCAATGCTATTGCTGTAGCGCGCTGAATCCAGATCAACAGTATTGCCCACTGCAGGCAAACGACCATCTGCGTCCAACTGACGCTCACCAGACCAAGCCACGTTATAGATCTGCTCGTGTTCGACGCCATCGGCATCAATCCAGCCCTTAACAATTTGTGCGCGATCGAGATTAGCTTCCAATGGATCTTTTACCGCTCGCAATAAAAAACTTGGCGCTTGACCAAACTCATCAGTGGCCGTTAGATCGCTGCCCATGGGCACACCATTGCTGTAGCCAAGAGCCGCAAAATCGTCGGCCTCCGCAGCGCCCGCCGGAAAGCTCCAGCCGGCAAACAACTGCACGCGCATACGCGGCCCACTGGTGGCATAGACCTCTTTGCGCTTAAACGCGGCATAGATCGCTTCCCGAGTATTTTCGGCAGCCCAGACGGCAGCTATCCCCGAGGCTGACATATTCCAGCCATCTCGCGCCTCTGGCTTTGCACCGGGACGAGACTTGGTTTCTGGAGTCGAGTCCTTGGCCATTTTGCCCCAGAAATTATCCTCTTCAGAGGAAGACAAACCGGAGTGGGAATCGGTTGATCCTATAAGGCCAAACTTATAGGGATTGACGCCGACTTTTTGCTCGATGGCCAAACCACGCTTTAAAGCTGGGCGAATATAGTCGGCAGCAGTGACGGCATAGTTTGCCACACCGTTTTGAATATAGTGCCCATAGGTCTCAAAGTCGGCAAACTCATCTTCTGGCGACAAATTGCTATGAGTTTCACTGTCCCCTTTGAACTGGGTCATTTCAACCACCGGCTCCCAGGCCATACGGCGGGCAGCGTATTCGGCAGTAATCTCCTCACCGCGCAAGCTGGTGGTATCGAACATATAGCCTTTGGAAATATTCGAATTGTGGGGGATGGCAATAAACCGCGCGCCGGTGCGCTCTTGAGTCTCACCCAACCACTTCCACAAATCTTCTGGATACTGACTCTGGTCCGAGCCAAAAGGCAGATATTGGCTGCTCTTGTCTGCACCATCTGGACTGATAACAATGCGGTGTAAATTGGCTCCGGTGGGTATTGAACTCCACTCCCAACCAATCAAACTGGTAAAGGTGCCAGGATCATTGTGGCGGTCGGCGGTGTCCACAATATCGCTCCATGCAGCTGAACTCACTGGAGTGGTATCACCAAAAATAGCCACATCGCTAATATTGTTACTGGGGTCAGCAACCGGATCACCATGGCCCTCCCCTTGAGCGGGAACCGGCAAAAATCGCCCAAAAAACTCCAGTCCGGTATCCGTATCAATGGCGTCATTCATTAAATACATGGCATACCAACGTTTGAGACTGGCCCAGATACCCAAATCGGCGAACAGAGCGCTGTCATTGCGTACCGCCTTCATCACACCGAGCATTTCGGCATGGTCACTGACCACCAAAAAGTCCAATGGGGTCTGAATCTGCACCCGGGCGCGATTATAAGGATGGATAACCGGCTGACCTTTGGCCCAGCGATAGGCTGTGTCGGGATCGGCGCTGTGGTTATTGTTTAAAAAGGCATCAAAGGAGTAAGAGGTGTGTAAATGAGTGTCACCAAAATAGACCTGAGTCGGAGCTGAATTATCCTCAGCCATAGACAGACTGGCGGCAGTAAAAAGCAGTGTTGAGAGCAGTAGTTTGTGCACAGCCATGATTATGCCTCCGCCTTGTCAGTGCCGAGTTTACGGCGCGCCGCTTCAAGCAAGACAATGCCAACAATCTCTATCAACATTGAACGAAGCGCCGGCTGGGTCAGACCGTCAATCACGATATGTACCACGCGACCAAATAACACAGCGAGCAAAAACACTACTGGCACGGCCAGCCAGGCGCTTTTACCTGAGCGCGAGCCATAGAGAGTGAAAATAGACAGGGCCAGAAAAAAGCCACCGAGATCACCGCGCAGGGTTCCCATACCATCAACACGACTGGCAACCACAGAGAACTGAGCCTCCATTGCTTCCGGCGAAAACATAAACCCTATAGCGCCAAGCAACATACTGACACCCATAAGCACTACTGCTATACGCAGACCTTTTTCCATTTCGTGGCTCTCTTTTCTCATTTATTGTTATTATTATTTGAGCGATTGTTAGCGCTTTTCGCTCACTGATTGTAAGGTACTCCTTATCATCTTCCCTGTCATTTTTGTGACTTTAGAGTATTTAATGCGGCAGACCAATAGCTGCTGTAAAGTGACTGAAAAAAATAACTCACCACCAGCCCGACAAGCCGACAATTATGCATACATTTTCTCGAACCACAGGTATCTCGGTGGTGGTTGCCAATATGATTGGTACCGGCGTATTCACCAGTCTTGGCTTTCAATTACTGGGCATTCAGTCGTTTTTTGTACTGATGATGCTCTGGCTTATCGGTGGTCTGACCGCCCTCTGCGGGGCGCTGACTTATGCTGAGCTTGGCGCCAATCTGCCCCGCTCCGGTGGGGAATATAATTTCCTCTCGCGACTCTATCATCCGGCCGCCGGATTTATCTCCGGCTGGGTCTCCGCTACCGTAGGCTTTGCCGCGCCTGTAGCACTGGCGGCGATGACCTTTGGCGCCTATCTGTCAGCGGTATTCCCCAACATCTCGCCGCGCTGGTCGGCGGTCTCGCTGGTGGTTGTACTCACCCGGCTCCATTGTCGCTCGCGGCAAACCAGTAGCGCGGTGCAGCAGCTATTTACCGCCCTCAAAGTTCTATTGATCCTGTTGTTTTGCGCAACGATTTTTATCTGGGGAGGCACGCCACAATCCCTTAGTTTTGCCCCACAGAGTGGTGACAGCACACTGCTATTTAGCGGCGCCTTTGCCGTAGCCCTGATCTATGTAAACTACGCTTACACCGGCTGGAACGCCGCTACCTATGTCACCAGCGAGCTGGACAATCCGCAGCGCAATCTGCCTATAGTTTTATTTGTTGGCACCGGCTTGGTAATGATGCTCTATCTGTTATTGAACTTTACTTTTTTGAGTGCTGCGCCTGTGGCTATTTTGGAGGGCAAGTTAGAAGTAGGGGTGATCGTTGCCGACTATGCCCTTGGCGAGACTGCAGGAAAAGCCATGGGCCTTGTACTAGCGCTGCTGTTAATCTCCACTGTCAGCGCCATGACCATGGCAGGCCCGCGCGTACTGCAGGTGATAGGCGAAGACTTTAAACTATTCTCAAGGCTCTCTCGCTGCAACAGTCACGGCGTGCCTATGACGGCGATTGTGTTTCAGGGCATGCTGGCGGTGATCTTTATTCTCAGCGCAACCTTTGAATCAGTGCTCGTCTTTTCAAGCTTTGTGCTTGGACTCAACACGCTGTTTGCGGTGCTTGGAGTGTTTGTACTGCGCAGGAAAAAGCTCAATATTAAGGGCGCCTACAAAACCTTTGGCTATCCTTTTGCGCCGCTAATTTATCTCAGCGTAACCCTCTGGACGCTGGCCTATGTGCTTATTTCGAGACCCATTGAAGGCGGCATTGGCATCGCTATGATTGTCATTGGCGGTTTGCTCTACAGGCTATCGGCAAATAAATAGTAAATTTTATGGCAGCCATGCTTGGCTAGCCTACACTGCTTAAATGACTAACCCTGACTATCCAAGCATAGCCGAAGCAGTTAAATTTGTTGCTTCCCAACTCGATCAGCAGCCAACTCTAGATGAGATTGGCGAGCATCTCGATACCAGCGCCTTTGAAATTAAACGCCTGTTCACGCGCTGGAGCGGACTTACACCCAAGACCTATTTACAGACTATCACGCCACAGCGCGGCGCAAAATTACTCGCCACGGCTAAGCCTTTGCCAGAGGTTAAAAGCCAATCGGGATTGATTGGCGGCTTGAGTACTTTTGGCCATAAGGTTCAGATAGAGGGATGGCTGCCGAGCTTTTACAAAAGTGGTCCAGGTTACGACTTGACCATTGAATACAGTGTCCATGACAGCCCCTTTGGAGAAATGTTTGTGGCGCGGACGCCAAGGGGAATTTGCAAGGTTTCGTTTAGTAGCGGGCTGCCACTGATTTCCTTCGTCAGCAAACTTCAGCGGCTCTTGCCAGAAGCTAAACTGGTGCGCACAGAGCCTGAACCCATAGCGGTTTTTGAATCCATTTTTTCCCGCAACAAGCCCATCGAAAAAACATTAAATCTGCATCTATTTGCCCTGCCCACCCATATCAATGTTTGGCGCACCCTGCTGGCAACAGATCCGGGCACACTGACCCATCACAAGGCGATTGCGGAAGCAGTGGGGCGACGCAAATCAACCCTCGCCACCAGCAATGCCATATCCAGTAATCCCATCGCCTTCTTTATTCCCTGCCACAGAGCTATAGACCCGGATGGCCATATTGGGGATTACCGTTGGGGACTGACACGCAAGCATGCAATGCATGCATGGGAGTGTGCCAATATAAAAGTTTAACTATCCCGCACTCTCCAAATCTAAACTAGCCTAGCGACTAATACCCTTAATCTCGAGAAAGTCATCAAAGCCAAACTCGCCCCACTCGCGACCGTTGCCCGACTGCTTATAACCACCAAATGGTGCTGTATAGTTCTGTTGCGCACTGTTCACGCCGATCATTCCAGCACGCAATTGCCCCGCAACACGCTTGGCGCGCTCGCCGTCACCAGTGCTTAGATAAGCCGCCAACCCATAGGGCGTGTCATTGGCAATTGCAATTGCCTCGGCTTCACTAACAAAGGGAATCATGCTCAATACTGGACCAAAGATCTCTTCCCTGGCTATGACCATTTGATTATTCACTCCGGCAAATACCGTTGGCTTAACAAAATAGCCGGTTTCAAAACCCTCCGGTTTGCCAAGCCCCCCAGCAATCAATTGAGCACCTTCATCTATACCTTGGGCAATCAGTCCCTGGACCTTATCAAACTGCACACGACTGGACAGCGGACCTATGTGCTGACCTTCTGTGGAGGGCTGACCAACGGGAATTTGTTCGGCGACCCGACGGGCAATTTCTACTGCTTGATCGTAAACCGAGGCCTCTACCAACATTCTTGAGGGAGCATTACAGGACTGTCCGGTGTTACCCATCATCCCCATCACACCTCTAGCAACCGCAGACTCCAAATCAGCATCGGCAAAGATAATGTTCGGCGACTTACCACCCAGCTCTTGAGTGACGCGTTTGACCGTTTCGGCTGCGGCTTTGGCCACCAAGATGCCAGCACGGGTGGAGCCAGTAAAGGAGACCATATCCACATCTGGGTGACTGGCGATTACTGCACCTACACCTGGGCCATCGCCATTGACCATATTGTAAACACCGGCAGGAAAACCGGCCTGATCCATCATCTCGGTAAATAGATATCCCGACAGCGGCGCAATTTCGCTGGGCTTTAACACCATAGTGCAGCCCGTAGCCAAAGCCGGGGCAACTTTGCAGCTGATCTGATTGATCGGCCAGTTCCAGGGGGTAATAAAGCCACAGACACCGATCGGCTCTTTAACCACCAGAGTGCTGCCAACCTGGCGCTCAAACTCAAAGGTCTTGAGTGCCTCCAGTGCTGTGGAGATATGTCCACGACCACAGTCGGCTTGAGCTGCTGTGGCAAAAGAGATCGGCGCGCCCATCTCCATGGAGATCGCAGCAGCCATTTCGTCATAGCGCCCCATATAGACTTCCAGGAGCTTTTCCATCAAGGCGATGCGTTGCTCAACACTGTATTGAGAGTAAATCGGAAAGGCGGCTTTGGCGGCAGCTACAGCTAGATCCACATCGCCAGCTGCACCCAGAGAGATAGTGGCCAAAGACTCTTCTGTGGCAGGATTTTCAACTGCCAGATCCTGTGCCTTCAGTGGCTCAACCCACTGGCCATTGATATAAAAGTTGCGCAGATCTTGGATCATATGTCTCTCTCTTTATAGCTAGAAGCTTTAGCGATTATTAAAGCTCGCGGGATTTAAAAAACCAAAGTGTAAACGCCAACCCCACAAACACCCATACCCATTTGAGGTACGAATATCACTCACCAATAAAGGCCATCAGTGATTCCAGAGTTTGCGGGCCTATTAAGCGCTTAACCAATTCACCATTGCTGTTAATTATCAGTGTTTCAGGCAACACCTTGGGTCGTTCAAGACCCCATTTAGCACGGGGATCTACTGCCAGTGATGGGAACTGAATATCGATTTTTTTAAGCTGCTCCAGTAACTCAGGGCCCTGCTCATTATCAAAATTGACCGCCAGTACAGTCAGCTGATCGGCATGCTCAGCGGCCAGTTCATTTAGTTCAGGCACTTCCACTCGACAGGGCTGACACCATTCTGCCCAGTAGTTAACCAAGGTGTATTTGCCTTGGTCATTATTGAAACTGTGGCTACCACCATCAATCAATTTATGACCAGCATCACCACTGCAGCCCACCAAGATCAAGCTGATTAAAAATGCTTTCACTATAGAACCGTTTACCAAGAATCCTTTGAACATACACAGTCGCCTTAATATAGAAGTCTAATTTTCTTTTCAACTGCCAGTATCCGCAGAACAACTATTACTGGCAAATAACTTTTGCAGGCTGACAGACATATTCTCTTCGATCATATGACTATTTTCTCGCATCAGCCTTTCGTAGCTTTGCATCCAGGGATGGGCATCGACCATCTTTTTATTGGCTGCAATATCGTCACCACCGAATCCCTGCCCGAGCCACCCATTGATATCTGCCAGCCTGATGGTATCCGCATCGCGAATCATCACATAGTGACCGCTGGCGGTTTTCTCTAAAATACGCTGACTCAGCAAAATATTGCGCAGGCGTCGCCACTGCTCAACGTTGAGACCGACAATACTCATGGAGCGATCCGACAAGCTGCGGCCGTTTTGCTGTCGCCGCCAGCACTGCCACAAAATAATCAATACAGCGAGCAGATCTGGCAGCTCGGCATCCCGCCCCTCATATTGAAAGGTCTCCAAACTACGCACCAGCTCAGCGCCGAATAAAATCAGCACCCAGAGCAGATAAATCCAAATCAGAAATAAGGGAATAACCGCGAATGCTCCATATACGTTGGTATAGATAGAATTGGCCACCAACTGTCCAAACAGGGCCTTGGCGGTCTCAAAGAGTAGCGTGGTTATCAGGCCACCAAACAGCGCATAGACTACTCTCACTTTGCAGTTGGGCACCGCCACATAGAGCAGAGTAAAAGCCAGCCAGGTCAGCAGCCAAGGCAGATAACTAAACAACAGCGCCACCACCCCTAGACTGTCGACTTCGGCAACTACCAGGCGCAGTGACATCAGGTAAGTGCTCATAATCATACCTACGGCGAGCAACAGCGGCCCGAGACTCAAGATTGCCCAATAGACCAAAAATCCAGCCAAGCCTTTGCGCCCACCAGTGGTGGCCCAAATATGATTGAAGGTTTTTTCAACATTGCTCAACATCAACAGTGCAGTAACTAAAATAATCGCCACCCCGGCAACACTTAGCTTGCGCGCTTGATTGGAAAACTCACTCAGGTATTGAGTAATCTCCTGACCACTGCTGGGCAAAAATTTGGAGAAAATAAATTCCTCGACCTGGCCGCCCAGCTCTTGAAATGCCGGCACCAGTGAGAACATGCTATACATAAGAGTCAGCATGGGGACCACGGCAAATAGGCTCATATAGGTGAGTGCTGCAGCGCTCTGGGGGCAGCCATCGGCGAGAAAGCGACGTATTGCATAGACCAGAAATTGCCCACTGCTGGCCAGTTGCCGAGGTACTCTGCGCACATTGATTAATAATTGATTGATCATGCCCTTAAACCTCTGATTCTCTTTAAATCCATTTGCCTCTACAATGGCGTATTCTCTTACATAACCTGAAACATAGACGATGCTGACTATTTATCACAATCCACGCTGTTCTAAATCGCGACAGACCCTGAGCCTATTGCAAGATCAGGGCCTAGAGCCAGAGATAGTACTCTACTTGGAAACCACCCCAAGCCCTGAAACGATTAAACTTTTGCTGCAAAAACTCGGCATAGACGCACGGCAATTACTGCGTCGCGGTGAACAGGCCTATAGAGATCACAATTTGGCCGATAAGGGCCTCTCGGAGCAGCAGCTTATCGCCGCTATGACCAAGCACCCCAAGCTTATTGAACGCCCTATTGTGGTTAACGGCGAGCGCGCGGCCATTGGTCGCCCCCCAGAAGCCGTACTGGAGATTATTTAATGTCAGATAGCTATGTACTAGTACTTTATTACAGCCGCAATGGTCATGTTAAAAAACTTGCTGAAGAAATTGCACAGGGCGTTGAGAGCGCTGGTATAGAGGCGCGCCTGCGCACCGTGCCTGCGGTTTCCACAGTCTGTGAAGCAACGGCAGAAGATATTCCAAGCAGTGGCGACATTTATTGCAGCGAGCAAGATCTAGCCAACTGTTCAGGCCTACTTATGGGCAGCCCAACACGCTTTGGCAATATGGCGGCGCCATTAAAATATTTTATCGATGGCACCGCAGGCCTCTGGGCCAATGGCAGTCTGATCAATAAGCCTGCTGGGGTATTTACCTCAACCTCCAGCTTGCACGGCGGCCAGGAGACAACCCTGCTGTCGATGATGGTTCCACTGTTGCATCAGGGCATGTTGTTGACCGGCATTCCCTATTCCGAACCTAGCCTGCACAGTACCAGCAGTGGCGGCACCCCCTATGGCGCCAGCCATGTTGAGGCCGAAAACCTTAGTAGTGACGAGATTAGCCTCTGTCGAGCACAGGGCAAACGCGTCGCCCAATTAGCCGCGCAACTTAACGGAGCGCAGTAACATGACCTTAGAACAAAAGATTAATTTTTCCCGTCCCCTGACCCATGCCAGCTTTTATCTGATGCTGGCGGCCATGACCGCCAATGCTTGGATTCAGGGCGCGCCGGGTATTATTTACTTCCTCTGCTTGTTTCCCTTGACGATTTTTATTCCTGGTCTAATCGTCAACAACACCCGCACACTGATCTGGATCTGCTTTGTCATTCTGATCTACTTTGCCACTGCCATTGATAATTTAGCTGGCCCAACGCCCCAAGTACTCGACTGGGTGGAACTGGCTCTCACGGTGATTCTGTTTTGCGCAGCAATGATGTATGCACGCTGGAAACAGCAGCGCGGCAAGGCACTGCAAGAAGAGTACGACAGGCAGGAAGCACTTCAGCAAGAGCAAACTGCCAGCTAAAGTCTATACTCACAGGACGCGAAGGCCATTCTAGCTAGCCTCCAGGTAGCAGAGCGCTGAGAAACAACGATTGAAAGGACTACCTCTATGAGTGAAAAAAAACCAGGCTTAATACGTAAATTTTTTAGGCTTATAGGCAAGGTTGTAAGTGCCATCCGCTATATGATCAGCCTGGTTGTAGTATTGTTTTTTATCGCCATAGTCGCCGGTATGTTTGTCGATGACCTGCAGCCAATGCCCGAGCGCGGCGCACTCTATTTAGCCCCCAGCGGTACACTGGTTGACCAGCGCTCCTATATAGACCCCGTCAGTGAAATATTCTCTCAGCCAGGTCAGCGCGACACAGAAACTCTGGTGCGAGATATAGTCCAAGCTCTAGATCATGCTCAGTACGATGAGCGCATTACCCATGTGCTGCTGGACACCAACTATATGGCGGGGGGATCTATTGCCAAACTCGAAGAGATCAGTGGTGCCCTGCAGCGCTTTAAGCAGAGTGGCAAACCGATTATTGCCATTGGCGACAACTTTTCTCAGTCACAGTATTTTCTCGCCGCCCATGCCGATGAAATTATTCTCAATCCTCTGGGCAGTGTGATGCTCACGGGCTTTGGCTCCTACAGCAGCTACTTCAAAGAAGCCTTGGATAAACTCAAGATCAATGTCCATGTGTTTCGCGTCGGTAAATACAAAAGTGCCGTTGAACCTTTTTTGGGCAATGGCATGTCAGATGAAGCACGGGCCGATCGACTGGAGTTGGTTGACTCTCTGTGGCAGTTTTACACTTCCAGAGTAGAACAGTTGCGTGGTCTACCCACAGGCGCGCTAAATGATTTAGCCAATAATATGCACCTCAGGCTGGCGGAAGAAAATGGCGATATTGCGGCATTGGCACTCCAGCAGGGCTTAATTGACCGCATTGCCACACGCAGTGAAACCAAGGCTCACTTGCTACAGATTCTGCCCAACAGCAATGGCGACTTTGATAGCGTACCCATGGCCGCCTACCTCAATCATATGAAGTTGAGTTCTCTGAAAACTGTGAATAAAGGCAGGCCAGAAATTGCCGTGGTGATTGCCAGCGGATCGATTATCGATGGCAACCAACCGGAGGGAACCATCGGTGGAGATACTCTGGCAGAGATGTTTGCCGCGATCGAAGAAGATGATCAGGTCAAAGCCGTGGTGTTGCGCGTGGACAGTCCTGGCGGCAGTGCCTTTGCCTCAGATGTTATCCGCGACAGCATTGCCTCGCTGCGGAAAAGCAATATACCAGTGGTTGTTTCCATGGGTAGTTACGCTGCATCCGGCGGCTATTGGATCGCTACCGAGTCCGACAAAATACTTGCACTCTCCACCACCATTACCGGATCGATCGGCGTGTTTGGCGTGATTCCCACCTTTGAGGATTCTCTCAGCGCTATGGGCATCTATTCCGACGGTGTGGGTACCACCAATATTGCTGGCATGCTGCAACTCAATAGAGCTATGACTCCAGAGGCAAAAATGATTATGCAGTCTGGTGTTGAACATGTTTATACGCGCTTCTTGACCCTGGTGGCCGATGCTCGCGAGACAACACCCAGCGCCATTCATGAAATCGCTCAGGGGCGCGTCTGGACTGGTAAAAAAGCATTAGAATTAGGTCTGGTGGATGAGCTCGGCGACTTAAATGATGCCATCGCCAGCGCCGCGACACTGGCCGGCGTCAGCGATTATAAAATCGACTATCGGCGCAAGCCACTGAGCTTTATGGAGCAGCTGATGATGGAGATCAGCGGCAATGTGAATGCTGCGGTGAGCGCTATGGGCTTGCAGAACTTGTTACCGATCAGCCTGCAGCGCCAGTTGGCATCTGCGCTCAAGCCACTGCAGTTTATGGGCAGCCTCAGCAGTGACCCTAATCATGTCTATCTTTACTGTGAGAATTGCCCGCTGTAAATAGAGCGCGCTAGATATCCAAAACAGTCTTTACAAAGGGCAGCGTCAATCGGCGCTGCTCGCGCAGCGACACTCCGTCTAACTTTTCCAGCGCCGCCATCAATACATGGCTATTGCGCGGCAATCTGTGCAACAAAAAGCGCGCCACTTCATCGGATAGGTAGAGGCCCAGACCACTGGCTCTGTGCTGTAACAGTCGACGCAGATCTGCGTCTTTGTAATCCATCAACTGCAGTGAAATCCCGGATTTTAAGCGCGACAACAGATCATCTAACAGCACTTCTAAATAGTCGGGTAATGTGTGTGCAGTAATCAGCAAGCGAGTGCCTGACTCACTGCAGTGATTAAAAAAGTTAAACAGTGGCGCCTGCCACTCCTCGCGACCAGCCACCTGATCGAGATCGTCCAAACAAACTAGGTCAGAGGACTCCAGCCCTTCGAGAACCTGATCCGCAGGATAGTCACAGAGCTCTTTTAACGGCAGATAGACCGCCGCACCATTGCTCAGGCGCGTGCTGTGCTGCTGGCAAACCGCCTGCATCAAGTGAGACAAACCGGAGCCCGATGAACCACAGACATAGGCGTACTGCTTGCCTTCATCCTGCAGCAACATCTTCGCCAGATGCTGAGGAGTGCCGGTAGGGGCATAAAAATTATCGAAGGTTGCCCGATTATCTAATTTAATCGCCAAACTCAACTGCTGAAAATCGTTCACTCAAGCATCCAATCAAATTCTAAATTACCACTAAAGCGCGCCATCTCAGAAGTTTGGTTAACCAAACGACCACTGCGCTCCAGCGCTGAAATCAGCCGATCGACACCGCCGTCTATATCAACAGTGACAAACAGACGGTCGCCCTCAACCGTCGATACATGGCTTGATCGAACCAACTTTAAACCCTGCACCTGTGCCACCACGGCCTGATAGTCAGCGAAGGAATCAACCTGATTAATCTGCACCACTAACTTGCTGGTATCGACCTGGGGTACATAGGTCAGCTGTGCTAAAATACTATCTACCAGTTCGTTAACTGCCAGTCCAACAAACGTCTCAGCATCCTCAGCACGGACATCATCAAAGCCACGCTGGTCACCCAACTTATAGATCCAGCTGCCGCGTACCTGACCCGATGTGGTGGTAAAAAAGCGCAGCAGCACCCAGCCGTCCGCAGCGTAACGCTGGGAGGCCACTTCTATAGTCTGCTCGCGCATACTCCAGGCCTCATTGACCGAGAGTGACAATTGATCCTCAAGATCCAGCGCTGGCAACTGATAAGGCACAGCGCGATCTTGCATAATTTGCTGAAAACTCTGCGTGAAATCGGGAAACTGCTGCTCAGTAACAAACTGACGACCGGTCTCGGCGTCATCGCGCACTATCCAAAATACTAACTTCGGTCGCCCGGCGGGCAATATGGGCAGCTGCGCCCAGCGAATCAATTGATCTATGGCCTCGGCAGAAAAACTTACCTGCAGTGAAAAGCCAGGCTGGCCAGCAAGCTCCTCAAGGGAACCTGCCGGTAACTTTGTGTAGCCGACACTGGCGATAAAATTATTGGTGTTCGAAACGGCTTTTTGGATGCCCGGAAGCTGCATGATTTTACTGTTGCCAGTCAGCTTAATTAGCACTTGCTCCAGTGCCTGATTGACCCCTTTTGATCTCGATTGCTCAGATTGGTCGGCAACTAAAACGCGCCCGTTATAGAGTCCGGAAACCTGTTCTGCCATCACTGAGGTGCAAAACAGGGCGAAAAACAAAATTAATGTCCGTTTCAACGGTTTTTCTCCAGATATTTTGCAACATTATATCAGTGCTTGATGAAAAGTAGGCCCACTGCATCTAAAATAGCGGGCTATCAAAAGAAGGCTTGTGTCATGACCGAAAACAGTAAATCACTCAGCTATAAAGATGCAGGCGTCGACATCGATGCGGGCAATGCACTGATCGAAAAAATTAAAGGCGCAGCTAAGCGCACAAGACGGCCAGAAGTTTTGGCTGGCCTTGGCGGATTTGGCGCGCTGTTTGAATTACCTACCGGGTACAAACAGCCAGTACTGGTTTCCGGCACCGATGGCGTTGGCACCAAACTGCGCTTGGCACTAGATCACGGCAAGCATGACACAGTCGGTATAGATCTGGTCGCCATGTGTGTCAACGATCTGATTGTCTGTGGCGCCGAGCCGTTGTTTTTCCTCGATTACTATGCCACTGGCAAACTGGGGATAGAGACAGCCGCCGCTGTAGTCAATGGCATCGCCGATGGTTGTGATATCTCTGGCTGCTCACTGATCGGCGGCGAAACCGCTGAGATGCCGGGCATGTATGAAGGAGAAGACTATGATCTGGCTGGCTTCTGTGTCGGCATAGTAGAGAAAGCTGACCTTATCGACGGCACCAAAGTGAGTATCGGCGACAGCTTAATTGGTTTAGCCTCAAGTGGCCCACATTCGAACGGCTACTCGCTGATTCGCAAAGTGCTGGAAGTCACCAATACAGATCCCGCCACCGCGCAACTGGATGGCAAGCCGCTGATCGACCTGCTGATGGAACCCACTCGCATCTACGTGAAGCCACTGCTGAAGTTGATCGCCGAGTCTCAGGTCAATGCACTGGCCCATATTACTGGTGGTGGACTATTAGAGAACATCCCACGAGTTTTGCCTGACAATACCAAAGCCGTGATCGACACCCAGGCCTGGACTCGTCCAGCAGTGTTCGACTGGCTGCAAAAAGGCGGCAATATCGACGAGCACGAAATGCACCGCACGCTAAATTGCGGCGTCGGCATGGTTATCTGTGTTCCAGCTGATCGCACCCAAGAAGCTCTGGATATGTTGGCAGCCAGTGGCGAAACTGCTTTCGAGCTGGGCACTATCTCTGCTCAAGAAGCCGGCGAAGAACAGGTTCAACTGCTCGGACTATCCTGATGACTGACCTCTCCAAGGGCAAGCGACGCATAGTTGTCCTGATTTCCGGCGGTGGTTCCAACCTGCAATCCTTTATCGACGGTTGCGCGGATGGGTCACTGAACGGCGATGTGGTTGCAGTGATCAGCAATAAAGCTGGTGTTAAAGGCCTCGAGCGGGCAGCAGTTGCCGCGATTCCCAATATCACCTTGGACCACAACAGCTTCGCCTCCCGCGCCGAGTTCGATTTGGCTCTGGCCGATGTAATCGACAGCTTCTCTCCAGACCTGATTGTACTGGCCGGTTTTATGCGCATACTCACACCAGAGTTTGTTAATCGCTTTCTCGGCCGACTGATTAATATTCACCCCTCGTTGCTGCCTAAATACCCTGGCCTGCATACCCATCAGCGCGCCATAGATGCCGGTGACAGTGAAGCCGGTGCCACAGTGCACTTTGTTACCGCAGAACTGGATGGCGGGCCGGGCATAGTTCAGGCCAAGGTTGAACTACTAGAAAATGATACTGCGGAAGATCTGGCCTCAAGAGTGCTGGTCTTTGAACATCAGATCTACCCTCTGGCAGCACAGTGGTTCTGCGAGGGACGTCTGGAGCTGCGCCAAGGTCATGTGATTCTGGACAATGAGTTGCTGCCCGAAGGCGGTGTTTGTGTCGAGATAGAAGAGCGCAGCTAGAGCGACTCACAGAACCAAAACTAGCCTGACAAACAGCCTATTTTTCAAGATCAGCGAACCAACTGGATTTTTGTTACTCTAACAGCACTTACAAGAGATATCGCCGAGGTAAGACCATTGTCAGTATTCACAACGATTCAGCTTGGCCTGTCATCGGCTTTTCAATCAGGCTTTCGATCGGGAAGCTATCTCACTGGCTCGTTAAAGCAGCTGTCACTGCTATGGTTACTCTCTATACAGGCGACAACCGCCTTTAGCGCCGCCTCGGTGGACAACATACCCAAAGCGCCCATCAGCCCCTATAGCGCCAACTACTCCGCTAAATTTAGCGGCCTAGACATTGAAGCAGTCAAGCGCCTAGAAGAGATTGAACCGGGTCTCTATCGCGAAAGTCTGACCGCAAAAAACTTTCTTGGCAAGATTGATGAGCAGAGCACCTTTAGCCTCACCGACAAGCAACTCCTGCGCCCAACGGAATACAGCTATATTCGCTCAGTGTTTGGTCGCACCAAAACAGAAGTGCAGCGCTTTGATTGGCAGAACAAGACCCTCCACTACGAGAAAAATGACAGCCATAAACAGTCAACACTGGAAGCCGGGCAGCTGGATATGATTACCCACCGCCTGCAGTTGCGCCGCGATTTAAACGCCGGCCTCACAGAATTCTCTTACCCGGTTATTTCCAGGGGAAAACTGAAACAGTATGCCTATCGCGTGGTTGCAAACGAAGTATTGGAGACAGCAATAGGCCCATTGGCAACAGTCAGAGTTGAAAGAGTTGTCGATGCCGACAGTAAAGGCCAATTTATTGCCTGGCTGGCCAAGGACTGGGACCATTTAATTGTAAAACTCGAACAGAAGAAAAACGGCGACAGTCATCAGCTTGAACTGCGCAGTGCAGTGATCAATAATCAGACAGTACAGCCTCTTAATCGAACCCAAATAATCTCGGATGGCAGCACAGAATGAATCGCGAACCTAAAAAACCTGGCTCCAATAACCTTGTCTTTATTGCTGGCACTTTAATTGCCGCGATTATTATCGTCGCCGTTCTATTTAAAGCCCAGAACCAGCCCGAATATGACCCCGAGCTAATCGCCATACCCGACGAGCCAGTAGCTGAAGTCGTGATACAGGCACCAGTGGTACCAGAGGCGGTGATTCCAGAAGCAGTCGAACCGGAGCCAGAGCCACCAACCAGCTCAGTCAGCACTCCGCCACCACTACCCAAATTAGATAACAGCGACGACTTTATCCGCGAGCGCCTACTGCTGATCAGCAACAAACCAGAATTCGCCAAATGGGTAAAAACTGACGACCTACTGCGCCGCACAGCGAGCTATGCCGACGGCCTATCCAATGGCGTACTGCTATCAAAAATATTCCCCCTATCAGCACCAGAGGGAAAATTTGCCACCCACAGCAGTGACGGCACCATCTGGTTAAACGCCGGCAACTACGAACGCTATGACCGCACCATTAATACTTTAATTAGCTTGCCCATGGACTCCATGGCGAAAATGTTTCACTTCACCAGACCGCTATTGGAAAATGCCTTTTCAGAAATGGGTTACAACCCGAGACAGATGGACGGCATTATTTTACAAGCCATCGACGTGATACTAGCAACCCCCATAGTCGCCGAACCGATTAGATTAACCCGCGATTCTGTAGTGTATAAGTTTGCTGATCCGGCGCTTGAGTCACTGCTGCCATTGCAGAAACAGCTTCTAAGAACTGGCCCCGAGAATACTAAGCGGATTCAGCAACAGGCTAAGGCGTTGCGGGAAGCGTTGTTGAATCCTTAACTCGAGAAACCTTCGCTCAATGCTTTAACCGATGTTTTATGTCAGGTGCTCAGACTTCAGCATTGAGTAAATTGCATGGTTTACATACTCCGAATAAAGCCATTCACACTGCCTCAGTGTTGCTTCATAGGTGAAGCCGAGCCGTTCAGGAATGGCGCGACTCCTTAGATTACCTTCCGCACAACGTATCTCTATTTTATTAAGGTCAAACTGCACAAACCCAACGGTTAGGAGTTTGGCAACAGCCGCCGTCATTACCCCTTTCCCAGTAAAAACCTCACCCAACCAGTAACCTATTGAACCTATTCGGTGTTGCTTATTGATTTCATGAAAACCAACAACGCCGCATATCGCCCCTTTATATAATACGGCATAGTTCGGCGCGCCTCCTGACGAGGCCACTTTAACTGTGGATTCAATAAACGTCTTTGTATCACGGCTAGTTTTTATTTGATCAAGCCATGGAAGCCACTCACTCAAGTAATTTCGGTTAGCTTCAGTCAGATCATAAAGCTCCTGAGAATGATTGACATTAAGTTTTTCTAGTTCAATTTCCGAATTCAACTGGGACTCCGTTTCCAAAAGGGTGTTTGACTGTCGCGCTGAATAAAATTTTTTATGGCGTTATTTTTTATCTAGATGGTTCCAACCTGATATCTATCTTTGTAGATAATTGTTCCTGGATTTTCAGTCTCTATGAACTCATATTCAACCCCATGAGATTCTAATATTCCAACGAGGGGAGGGAGTTTATCTACCATTTTCACTCCCTCTTCCGTAAACCAAGTTATCCCTTGAAGAGGATTACCCTGCTCATAGAATTTTGGATCTGGTAGGTTCTTATCGAACCATGATAAAACCTCTTCATAGGAGCTAGTCTCTTCATCGGTAGTTAATCCACGCTTTATTAATCCAAATACAGCGCCAAATATTCCTATTGGCTTCCCTGTAAATTGGCTATTGTATTTCGCTTGATATCGATAATAGACCATATCTTCGCACCTCCTTATTGCATAAAAAAAGTAACCAAAAGGCCTTATTTTCACTAGAGCCCTTGTCTATATTAAGACTTTTGGCTTCCCAGCTTATGGTAATTCCTTAGATTAATCGTAGACCAAATCAAAAAATCCTCCAGGCGTAAAAGCGACGAGAAAACTAAACCCTAGCAAACATTAATTAACGAGGAATCTTTTCGAAAGTTTTCGGCGATACCGAAAAGGAAAAACCGGTATAGATGGCTCGAACGCCAAGGTAGAGAGGCCCATATAACCCAAAAGAAATAGTGAATTTCTCGGAAAACCTGAATTAAAAACGAGGATTTTTTCGTGAGTGCAAGGCAGCACCGCACGCAGCGACTGAGTGTATTTAAAATACATGAAGTTGCGAGTACGGAGCTAACGCCGCACCCGCGGAAAAAGACCGTTTTTAATCAGGTTTTGGGGAGCGTGACGCCGGTTTGGCCTTGATACTTGCCACCGCGATCCGCGTAAGAGGTTTCACAAACCTCATCAGATTCAAAGAACAGCATCTGCGCCACACCTTCATTGGCATAAATCTTAGCCGGCAGATTAGTGGTATTAGAAAATTCCAGCGTCACATGCCCTTCCCACTCCGGCTCCAAGGGCGTCACATTGACAATGATCCCACAGCGAGCATAGGTCGACTTACCCAGACAAATCGTCAGCACCGAGCGGGGAATCTTAAAGTACTCAACCGTTCTGGCCAGAGCAAAGGAGTTCGGCGGAATAATGCAGTAGTCGCCATCCATATCCACAAAGGAGTCGCTGTCGAAATTCTTTGGATCAACAGTCTTCGAGTGAACATTGGTAAACACTTTAAACTCGCTAGAGCAGCGCACATCGTAGCCGTAGCTTGAAGTACCGTAGGAGATAACGCGATCATCACCGGAGTAGCGCACCTGACCAGCCTCAAAGGGCGAGATCATTTCATGTTGCTCGGCCATACGGCGAATCCAGTTATCTGACTTAATGCTCATCTGCGGTGACTCCGGTGTTATTGATGTAAGAACTGCTTGTTATTGGAAGTTGTTTTTTACAAGGCCGGTATCATACCGTTTTACGCGGGTTGGGCAAGTAGCAGTCATTTTGAGCAAAGAGAGAAATCGTCTGAATATCCCAGATCGTAGAAACCCTCCAAGATGGCATGTTAGAGCGGAGAAAACTAATAAGGACAGTGGGACTAACAACCAACCTATCACTAGGAGCGAATATGAGAGACCTCAAAAGCTAGAGATTGGAAAGTTCTCCTGTAGCAGCGCTATGCCTACTCAGCGTTCATCGCTAAAGCTAGAGCACCAACCTCACCTGAGAATCCAGTTAGCCCTGGCGCGACTATAAACTCTTCCAGTGCCATATCAGGCAGCATATAGCCGCTCATCAACTGTGCAAACTTTGCTCGAATGGCGGTAAAAAGATGACTTTGATCCATCACGCCACCACCAAGGATAATCCGTTGGGGAGAATAACTCATCGCGATATTGACACACATCAGCGCCAGATAATGCGCTTCGAGATCCCAGGCGGGATGCTCTTGGGGCAACGAGGCCGCACTGCAATTCCAACGCGCTTCCAATGCTGGACCGGAGACAAGCCCTTCTAGACAGTCCCCATGAAAAGCGCAGCTGCCGTTAAAGGAATCTGCTGCTGCGTCTCTTGGCAACCTAATATGACCTAGTTCTGGATGCACCATGCCAGTCAATGGTCGTCCATTGACAAACACTCCAGCACCCACGCCAGTGCCAATAGTGACATAGACAAAGTCATCTATATCCTTGGCAGCACCATATAAGTGCTCGCCAAGAGCGGAGCCATTGACATCTGTATCAAATCCTACAGGAATACCAAAGTGACGCTGAAAGTAACCTGCGATCTCAGTGTTTGACCAGTGAGCCTTAGGCGTTGCAGTGATATAGCCGTATCTCAAAGATGAAGGCTTTAGATCAAGGGGACCAAAACAGGCAATGCCAAGTGCAGACAGAGCGCCCAGCTCAAGACTCTGTTGAACGAACCAGTCTTTTACCGCAGCCAGAGTTTCCTCTGGCGTAGTGGTGGCGATCTTGGTTCGCCTTAGAATAGTGCGTGGATCAGTCCCGATGACACAGTTAAATTTTGTGCCACCGGCTTCAATGCCTGCGTAAAGTTTGCTTGGTATTGTGCTGGCCATATCTATCCTAGTGCGAAACTCAGTCTGTAGACCCTGAGGTTAAATTAGCGGATAACTGTAGCAGTGCTGAGATCCAAATAGAATCTCTCGCCAATAGTGAAGGCGGCGGCAGGGTCATCAGACCCGGTACGCGGAGAGATACACAGCAAGCGACTGTTTGGGAAGTCGGTTTCTAAAACAGTCATGCCGAAGAGACCTTCAGCGCCGTTGATCGCGCTGCTGTCGCCAGCAGCGATTTGCCAGGGACCGCGCATAGAATCAGACTTATACAAGCGGATTGTTTTATCGACTTCACTATCAGGTTGCCCTTCAAAATGACGGTTACAACTCGAAACAATGAGGTAATAAATACCCTGCGTATGGTCAATATAAACTTTTGGTAACTCAGCTTGGGTAAAGCTCTCGCCATCGGGCAAGCTCATTGGCGGATATAGTGTTTCGAGCCTGTAGCTACTTTTCTCATCACCCTTAGCAATTAACCCATGGGCAATAACGCCTGCACCAGGGCCAGTTTTAGCTGACCAAAAAGCGTTGATGCGCTGATCATTGTCGACAAACAAAAATGGATCGCGCCACGCCATTACCGGTCCACCTTCTTCGCCATCATTACTGCCAAGCCGATCTTCGGTATCAAGGTAGTAACCCAGACCAAGAATTTCTTCACGGTCACGCAAGGGACATGATAGTGGGCTGGATAACAATGTATCTATGTGTCCACTTGAGCTTGTGCCCAGTGAAATATTCTGCAAATAACGACGTTGATCGTCGATTTCAAAAATGCCAGTAAAGCCCGCGAGCTTTTCACCGCTGGGCAGTAAACAGATGGAACCGCTCCACACGTTGCGCCCGTCGTGGCCATCGCTGGCCTTACCTGGCTGCTGAAAGCAGCCTTCATCCTTCCATCGGCGACCTTGGTCGATAGAGGAAAAATGACGTATATGAAAGGGGTAGTTATCTTTTTCGGCAGGCAACAAGGCCTCACCATTGGGCTTGTTGCGGGAAATTGCTAAACAATAAAGGTGCATGGTTCCCTGTTCTTGATATGACCAGGAATCCCACAAGTAGAGCTCTGGGTGGACAATAGCACCCTCGAATACCTGCGCATCAACTGAAGACATATCTAAACTACTATCAAACATTCTTTTGCTTCCGAATCAGTTCTATCTTGGGACTTTATTTCTTGGGATCAAACGATAAAAAGGGCTAGACGGAAATCCGTCTAGCCCTTTACCGTACTTTAGAAGCTGTACTTAAGTGCCAGCTCAGCAGTGCGACCAGCAATCGAGCGAGCTCGAATGTAGTCATTACCATCTACTGTGTGAATCTGACCTTCGTCTTCAGTGATACCAATCTGATCAGTTACATTGTTGACAGACATTTGCAGCTTCAGGCCTTCGGCCAGAGCAAAGTCAGCAAACAAGTTGATGTAGGTATAACCATCCATAGTGTAAGCATTGTTGTCCTGACCGTAAGAGTCAGTAGTACCAATCAATGTTGCACCTACGAAGTGCTCACCAAACTGGTAGCTAGGAGACAGGCTCCAAACAAAGTCAGCTTGACGACGTGGGGTGTTGCCAATAATAGACGCGTCATTGGAAGAAACGATTTCAGCATCAGTCCAAGTCATGCTGCCGCGCAGATCAATCTCACCAATCTTTGTGCTAGCCTCAACCTCTAAACCAGTTGACTCGTAACCGCGAACGCGTGCGCCGCCGTTAGCATTAGTTGACTCAGAGTTAACATCGTCTGTTTCAACATAGAACAATGTTGCAAACAGGCTGTAGTCGTCCTGATCCACTTTGGCACCGAATTCAAATGAGGTTAACTCATTCTCAACCGAACCATTAGCGGCAGTACCGTTGCTGTAGAACCCACCATCACCTAAGCGATCAGCGTTAACCCGTGAACCCTTAGACATGCTACCAAATACAGCCATATCGTCAGACAGTTCGTAGTTTGCGGCCAAAGAGTAAGACATGTAGCTCCAGTCATATTCAAAACCTGAAGACGCAGTGCCTGCAGAGTTAAGGAATGTGACATAGGTTTCAGCTAATTGGCCAACACTGGTGCCGTCATTGTTAAGATCAGACGCAACAGTAGTACCACCGGAGTAATGACCGGTTGCTTCACCGCTGTCATAACGGATGCTTGCATCAATAGTCAAGGCATCAGAAACCTGACGGTTAATCGCAATATAGACCGCATCAAGATCAGCTTCTAACGCAGTATCACGAGTACAGCATCCGCCCCAATCAGGCTGGCTATAGGCGAGCTGGCCGTTTTCAGTCAACTGCACACCATCGGCATAGACATTCATCAGGCGAGCGTTGTTAGACACGTCCTGAACAAAGGTCTGCCAGTACCAGTTAACGTCAATTTCCTGAGTCGCTTTGTAGTAACCAAAGGTTACAGTCATATCGTCAAACGACTTAGTTAACTGCAGGTCGTTAGTGAAGTTATCTAGGCTTTCCAGATCGTTATCAAAAGTACGGATATTCTGAATCAGACCATTGCCGTTAAGATTTGCCAGCTCAGCAGCCGTCAACTCAACACCGGCATTAGCGCCAGAAACATAACCTAGGCCATTGGCACCTGTATCTGCGAGGGCACTTGAAATACCAGCAACATCAGATGCACCGCCAATGCTGGCAGTGAATGCACCAAAGAAAGTACCGGAGTTTTGGCTGTAACGGAACTTCTCAGTCAAGGTCAGATCATCAGACAGATTCATCACAAACTCTGCGCCGAAAGAAGTTGAATCACTGTGGTTGCCGTTATCAATACCGCTTCTGCGGCCGCCGCCAGTTGCGCCAACACTCAGCACATCACGGAGATCATTAGAGATATTGGAACCGGAACCCGCATCAAAACCAGAGATGCTATCTTGCGACGCTTTGATTGGCATTGGCAGGTAAGTTGGCACGCTGTCATTTAAATACTTAGCGTATAAACGGAAGTAACCATTTTCAAATTCACGTGTCAGGTTAGCTTTGATCTGGCCACCCTTAGACGCATTGAAACCCACTTCACGTGCGCCTTCGCCTTCACGGTAAAAACCGCCAACATGGAAGCGCCAGTCTTCATTCAGTGCGCCGCCGTAGTCAAAGCTTGTTTTAAACAGATCGTAATCCAGGCCAGTTGAAACAGTGACACTGCCACCCTCAACTTCGCCAGTCTTACTGATAAAGTTAATCACACCAGCAGGCGCGTTGCTTGCCAGAGTCGCAGCAGAGCTGCCTTTCAATACTTCAACACGCTGCAATGTGTCATCGAGACGCAAGAACTGATCAGAAGTACCAACGATGATATCGCCAAACTGAAGAATCGGCATGCCGTCTTCTTGCAACTGAACAAACTTAGAACCACCAGAAGCGATGGGTACACCGCGAACCGCGATGTTAGTGTTGCCTTCACCGGCAGATGATTCAGAACGCACACCAGGAATTGCACGCAGTACTTCTGCGGCAGAACGTGGAGCCATCTTCATCACTTCGTCAGCGCTCAGTGTATTAACAGACACTGTTGATTCAAACTTAGAAACGCCGCTACCAGGCTTACCAGTAACGATGATTTCGTCCAGCGTACCAGCCATAGCTGGCAGTGCCAGACCCAGAGACAATGTTCCGGCAATGGACATAGCAATTTTAGATTTTACGAAATATTTCATGAACTTCCCCCAACTTTTTATTAATAATTTGCACATATCTTGCAGCGCAACAGAATAGTTTAAAAAAACCATAGCTAGCAGACTCAGCGCCAAGTTGAAAAGCTTCATTCCCACTCTTGCCTTTCAATCAATCCGTCTCTGCCTACTAGTTATCCAAACGTCACCGATGGTCGATGACTTCAAGTTGACTAGATGGCTCATGCTTAAATAGAGCCCTTAAAAATCAACCTAGCCGACATAAAACATTAAAATGCAATCGTTTGCAAGCATAAATCAATCGATTGCATAAACTATTCCACCTCCTTTTTACGAGAAGTGACCTTTGAAAATCCCATTAAGGTATTGAACAACCTGGGGTTTTACTCGCAGAAATACGGCTTATAAAGCGCTAAGAAATCACAAAGAAATATTTTGAGAGGAGCGGAGTGCTACCAGGCGCCGCTGGAGCGACGCACAATCAACTCGGTTTTCAAAACCGAGTCAGTCACAGTATCGCCATTGATCTGTGCCATCAGCTTTTGCACCAAAATACGCCCACCCTGAACAATATTCTGCCGCACTGTGGTCAGAGATGGACTGCTGTAACCCGCCAGAGCAATATCATCATAGCCCACCACAGCCACATCTTCTGGTACACGCAGGCCACTCTCAGTGAGCGCAGCAATTGCGCTCAGGGCGATCAAGTCACTACAGCACACAGCGCCATCGAAGGAGATCTTTTGCTGCAGCAGATCATTGATTGCCTCACTGGCGTGAGACATCTCAAAGGGCACATCAATCTGTAGCCGTTTATCAAACTTTACGCCCTTCTCTTTGAGCGCCTTTAAATAGCCTTCAAAGCGTTGTTTTGGCTCAGGCATATTTATATCACCCATAAACACAATGTGCTTGCGCCCCAGATTTAATAGGTGCTTGGTGGCCAGATAGCCTCCCACCACATTGTCTGCACCCACAGTGCAGTATCGCCGGTCCGGTAAATTAGAGCCCCAAACGACCATTGGCTTGTCGAGGTCAGAAAACTCATTGAGCTGCTTATGCTGATTACCCTGACCGATAAAAACAATGCCGTCAGACTGCCTGAATATCCGGCTGTTGTGGATATCTAAGACATTGGTCATGGGTGAGTTAGCGAGCAATAGATCGTAGTTTTGCACTGACAGTGCATCGGCAATAGCGCCTAACATTTCAAGGAAAAACATATCCGAGGTGTGCTGCTCTGACTTCACATCGAGCATCAGTACAACAGCTATAACATTGGTTTTCTGCAGGCGGAAATTTCGCGCATTTTCATTGATCTGGTAATTGTGTTTTGCGGCTAGGTCTACGATGCGTGCCCTGGTTTTAGCGTTGATCAGAGGATTCCCGGCAAGCGCGCGCGATACAGTCGAGACGGACACTCCGGCAACTTTTGCCAGCTCTTCCATCTTGGTTAATCGTGGGGAACTTTTTGCCATGAAACTCTACCCTAAACTGGACCTGACCCTAATTTGCCAGCATATTGGCTAATGCAAATGATTGCAATAAAGCTAGGGCCCTACAAGCAAAAGACATTGAATAACATTGATCAAAACTCTCGGGGTCCTGTGCGCTCTGCACCGACATTTAGTCAAATCATAAATGCAATCGTTTGTATTTTTAGTGTTTATCCTTTAATGTCCTGCTAAATAGCTGTGAAAAAACCAACAATAATATTTAGGGGAACATCATGACAGGCACTCAGGCAGGCGCGGACAGCAAAATAATTCGATGGCTAACCTATATGATGTTCATGATGTTTGCCATGACCACTGATGCTGTTGGCGTGATTATTCCAGAGGTAATGAAAGACTTTGACCTCAGCATGACAGCTGCTGGAATGCTTCATTATGGCCCCATGCTAGCCATCGCCCTTTCCGGCATATTATTCGGCTTCTTAGCCGACAGACTGGGACGCAAAAGGACCATCATTCTGGGGCTGGCATTGTTTTCCATTACCGCCTATCTGTTTCTCGCCGGGAGCAGCTTTGCCTATTACCTCGGCTTGATGATGATATCCGGTGTTGCCATCGGTATTTTTAAAACTGCCGCGCTGGCATTGATTGGTGATATTTCCACATCGACTACTCAGCACACCTCAACCATGAACGGGGTTGAAGCATTCTTTGGCGTGGGCGCCATTATTGGACCACTACTAGTCACCTATATGCTGACTCAGGGCGTGGATTGGAAATGGCTGTATATCTTCGCTGCCACCTTTTGCGTCGCGCTGATTATTATGGCGCTGTTGGTTAAGTATCCAGAGAGCAAGCATATTCCAGAAAATCCAATAACGCTTAAACAGACCCTGAAAATGCTTAAAGACCCCTACGCACTGGGTTTTTCATTGGGTGCCTTTCTCTACGTGGCCACTGAGAGCGCCATTTACGTGTGGATGCCCACCCTACTGTTAGATTACAGCGGCAACGCCCTATTCCTAGCCACCTACGCCCTGACGATCTTTTTTGTTCTGCGTGCAGCAGGTCGTTTTCTCGGAATCTGGATGATGGCGCGCTTTAACTGGGCAGTGGTTATGTCGCTATTTAGCCTGGCGATTTTACTGTGCTTTGTCGGCACCATAATTGGGGGCACTGATATGGCAGTTTATTTGCTGCCACTCTCCGGGCTATTTATGTCAGTGATCTACCCGACCCTAAACTCAAAAGGTATTAGCTGCTTCCGCAAACAGAACCATGGCGGCGCAGCGGGCGTGATTCTCTTCTTCACAGCCTTGGGGGCAGCCTTTGGGCCTCTAACTATGGGGCTGGTAAGTGATAGCTATGGCGGCAAAGCCGAATATGGCTTTATGGTCGCCGCTGTTTTTGCTGGGCTGCTTTTTGTTGGGTTATTGATAAACCAACTTAAATCTCTCACCGATGCGCGCCTCCAGGCACTTGAAGAAACTGAGTATAGTTAGACTGAGTTTCGCTAAACGCAATTAAGCTAGAGAGTCTCGAGCGCAGCCAGCGATCTACCGTTATTGCCGGGTAAACTCAATTGCCTCATCTATCAGGCTGTCACCATCATCGTCCATGGTTAAGGTCAAGGTGTCTCCTGATACATGAGCGAACAGACTCGGCGCACCCAGGCCAACAAAATCGGTAAACCCAGCATTTCCGTTATTGTCAAAGGTTTGGGTAACCGTTAGTAACCCTGTACTGTCATCCCTAGAGTAAGTACCCAGTTCCATGCCCGACATCAGTGTCGGATCATTGCGATCAATAATGGCTTGAAAGTAGGTATTGTCTTCAAACAAACTTAGGGTTAGTAATTCAGCATTGGTTGTACTGCTAATCCAGGTGCCTAATAAGCCCTCAGATGGCATCCTTGAGAAAACAACACTACCTTCAAAAGGCCCATCGCCGAGGCTAGCTCCAGTGGGTTTATCTTCTTGAAATAGCCAGCGAGGCTTCATGCCTCCCGCAGGGGGACTCAAGCCAGCATCACCATTCGTATCAAATTCTTGCGTGGTAGCACCAAAGCCCTGACTGCTTAAGCTAACAGTACCCCACTCCATACCTTGAGACTCATTAAGGCCAAGATTGCCAGTAACCGCATGAATATATTGTCCATCCTCAAAAACACTAAGCAGCGCGAAATCTCGATTATCGCTAGAGCCTCGCCAGGTACCGATAATATAGGTATCAAAACTGACCGGCAGTTCCTGCAGTCGTAACAGCAAGACCTGACTCAGAAGATGCAGCGCGGCCTCAGCGATGCCGACCATCTCTGATACAACCCTATCTTGGCCACCATTAACTATTAGATTTCTAGCAAATATCTCGAATGTCAGAACTGGCAGATCAAAGTTTAACTGGGTGGCATGGTCTCGCGCACTATCGGCGATAGTAATACCATTGCTTGCATCGCCGTCTTTATCCAGCGTCTGCAGCAGGCGCGCAATATTGACCACCGTAGGATGAAAGACATCATCCGTATCGGCCATATCCAGTGGCGTAACCCTTTCATCGGCGAGTACCGACGGGAACTCCAAATCACCGATAAAAAAGGTCACCGTCTCACCAGGGAAATACTTAAATTCGCCGCGGGAGTTGGTGACACCATTTTGGGTCTCAGTTCTGTAGCCGATATTGATAACGGGACTATCGACAAAGACGCCGGTGGAGGTCGGGTTTGAGCTGCTGCCACCTCCGCCCCCACAGCTGGCTAGAAATGGCAAAATAAAACAAAAAAGAAGAATTATTTTCATGTCTGTACTTCCTGTAATAATTCAAAACATCATCCTGATGCTTTGTGATAAGTCCACTGTAATGAGTTCACTGTGATGAGTTCGCTGCTATCAGCCTAGGCAACAAATCAAAAGTTTGCAAAACACAGCTCTCTACGAACCTCACCTCAACAATTCACCCCGCTAACCCTTAATCAAAAACAATCTCCGGCCCACTGTTATCATCCAGCGCCGCCAGCTGCTCAATTACCTGCCGTGCCACAGCCCCATAACGCAGGGCAATATCACTCTCCGGCTCGGCCACCACCGAAGGCATACCCGAATCACCGCGCTCACGAATGCTTCTATCTAGGGGCATGCTGCCAAGCAGTTGGGTGCTGTAATCTGCGGCGACTTTTTCGCCGCCGCCACTACCAAAGATATGATCTTCATGGCCGCAGTTGCTGCACAGGTGCACGGCCATATTTTCAACAATGCCGAGTACGGGAATTTTCACCTTGGTAAACATTTCGATCCCTTTTTGGGCGTCGAGTAAGGCTATGTCTTGAGGTGTGGTGACAATCACTGCACCGGCGACAGCGGCTTTTTGTGCCAGGGTAAGTTGAATATCGCCGGTGCCTGGGGGCATATCCACTACCAACACATCGAGCTCGCCCCAATGGGTCTGCTCCAATAGTTGCTGCAGTGCGCCACTGGCCATGGGACCGCGCCAGGCCATGGGGGTTTTGTCGCTGACGAGATAGGCCATGGACATGGTTTCAAGGCCGTGGGCCATGATTGGGGTGAAGGACTTGCCATCCGCTGAGGCGGGGCGTGTTCCTTCAGCTACGCCGAGCATCATGGCAATACTGGGGCCATAGATATCGGCATCCAGCAGGCCGACTTTTTTACCCTCGGCCTGGAGGGCGAGGGCCAAATTGACTGCGGTGGTGGATTTGCCTACGCCGCCTTTGCCTGATGCCACTGCAATGATCTGTTTTACTTGAGCTAACACTGATTTACTCCGTTATTGCCGGTTTTTAACTGGATTGGGTTGTCTGGGGCGATTTCACAGGCGATAGCGCATGAAAAGTCTGCGCAAAATCGCTATAGTTACGCGCTTGGTGCGGCGCTGTATTTAGCGCCCTAAACAGCTTTTTCAATAGCCCCTAAAACAAGAAACTTTGCCATGTCATCAAAACGTCAGATTCTGGTCACTAACGCTCTTCCCTATGCCAATGCTGCACTGCATCTTGGGCATGTTTTGGAATATACCCAAACCGATGTCTGGGTGCGCTTCCAGAGAATGTGCGGGCACGAATGTTACTACCTTTCTGCCGATGATGCTCATGGAACTGCGATTATGCTCAAGGCGGATGAAAAGGGGATTAGTGCTGAGCAGCATATTGCCGATATGCGGGCGATTCACGAGGCGGACTTTAAAGACTTTTTGATCAGTGTGGACAACTATCACACCACTCACTCGGAAGAGAACCGCGAGTTTTCTGAGCTGATATACAACCGTTTAAATGCTAATGGCCATATTGCCAAGCGCGAGATTACCCAGGCTTTTGATCCGGAGAAAAATCTGTTTTTGGCGGACCGCTATATCAAGGGCAGCTGCCCTAAATGCAAGGCCGAAGATCAGTACGGCGATAACTGCGAAGCCTGTGGTGCAACCTACTCGCCAATTGATCTGATCAATCCGGTGTCGGCGATCTCTGGGGCCACCCCCATCGAAAAAGAATCAACGCACTATTTCTTTAAGTTGCCTGAGTTTACTCAGTTTCTGCAGGACTGGACGCGCAGTGGCGCGGTGCAGGAAGAAGTGGCCAACAAGCTTGGAGAGTGGCTCGACAGTGGTCTGCAGGAGTGGGATATCAGTCGCGATGCCCCCTACTTTGGCTTTGAGATTCCCGATGCGCCGGGCAAGTACTTTTATGTGTGGCTGGATGCGCCAATCGGCTATATGGCCAGCTTTAAAAATCTCTGCGATCGCGAGGGTATGGATTTCAATCACTACTGGAAGGCTGATAGCACTACTGAGCTGTACCATTTTATTGGCAAAGATATAGTTAACTTTCATGCGCTGTTTTGGCCCGCCATGTTGAGCAGTGCTGAATTCCGCACCCCCACCAAGATTTGCGTGCATGGCTTTGTCACGGTTAATGGCAAAAAGATGTCGAAATCTCGTGGCACCTTTATCAATGCGCGCTGCTATCTAGACCATTTGGATCCGGATTATCTGCGTTATTACTATGCGTCGAAACTCTCTGGCTCGGTGGAAGATATAGACCTTAACCTGGAAGACTTTCAGCAGAAGGTCAACAGCGATTTGGTGGGTAAGGTAGTGAATATCGCTAGCCGCTGTGCCAAGTTTATTGCCAATGGCAACGATGGGGTGCTGTCGAACAATATTGATAATCCCGAGCTATGGGCTCAGGTGAGCGGCGCGGCGGAAAGCATTGCCAACCACTATGAAAACCGTGACTTCAGTAAGGCGATCCGCGAGATCATGGCTCAGGCCGATGCGGCCAATGAATATATTGCCGCCAAAGAGCCCTGGAAACTAAATAAGCAGGAAGGTATGCAACAGCAGGTTCAGGATATCTGCTCTCAGGGTATTAATATGTTCCGCGTGCTGATGACTTACCTCAAGCCAGTGGTGCCAGCCATGACGGTTGCCGCTGAAGAGTTTCTCAACGATACCTTGAGCTGGGAAAGTGCAGCACAGCCGTTGCTAGGCCATCAGTTGCAACCCTTCAAACCGTTGATGATTCGTATAGAAAAAGACAAGGTGGATGCAATGATTGAAGCCAGTAAAGAAGAGACGGCTCAAGCTGTGGCAAAACCCCTTGAAGGGCCATTGGCCGATGAGCCTATCGCAGCAGAAATTAACTTTGATGAATTTGCCAAGGTGGATCTGCGTGTAGCACGCATTGTCAGCGCATCCCATGTTGAGGGGGCCGACAAACTACTTCAGCTGATTCTCGATCTCGGCGGCGAAACTCGTCAAGTATTCTCCGGGATTAAGTCCTCATATAAACCCGAAGATCTTGAGGGTCGTCTAACCGTAATGGTCGCCAATCTGGCGCCGCGCAAAATGCGCTTCGGTATGTCCGAGGGCATGGTGCTGGCGGCGGGCGACAAGAAGGGAATATACCTGCTGGAACCGGACAGTGGTGCCCAGCCAGGCCAGCGGGTTAGCTGATCAACAAGACTAATCCCTGCGTATAATCGGTTGAGATCAAAAAGCAGCTGAGAAGTAGTTAGGAAGTAGCTGATTTTGCAGTTACTACTTATTCATAAAAGAACTAACCACCTGCCGCATATCAGTTGAATCGCGCTAGTTGATTCCACGATAATGGCAGCCAACACAAGGTTTGGCGTTTTAGCATGGCAGAATTTGCAGTCATTCTGGTCAGTTCGATTCTGATCAACAACTATGTACTGGTGCAGTTCCTCGGACTCTGCCCGTTTATGGGTGTCTCAAATAAACTCGAATCTGCCATAGGTATGGCTGCGGCCACCACATTTGTTTTAACGCTGACAGCCATGGCTAGCTATATAGTCAACGCCATGGTGCTTGAGCCTCTGGGTCTGATCTATCTGCGTACCATCGCCTTTATTTTGGTGATTGCTGCCGTGGTGCAGTTCACCAAGATGTTTATCGAGAAAACCAGCCCATTGCTCTACCGTGTGTTGGGTGTGTTTCTACCCCTGATCACCACCAACTGTGCGGTACTGGGTGTGGCCTTGCAAAACACCTCAAAAGATCTCAACTTTGTTCAGTCTTCGCTCTACGGCTTTGGTGCCGGCGCGGGTTTCTCACTGGTACTGATTTTCTTCTCAGCCATGCGTGAGCGCCTCGCTGCAGCAGATGTGCCAGAGTCATTTAAAGGTGCCGCCATTGCCATGATTACCGCCGGACTGATGTCACTGGCCTTTATGGGATTCAGTGGACTCGTTTAAATGATTGAACTTATCGCGCAAAACCCCATTATTGCAGCCCTGGTTGCCCTAGTCGGTCTGTCGATTGTATTCGGCGGACTGCTGGGATTTGCCGCAGAAAAATTCAAGGTTGAGGGCGATCCTATTGTCGAGCAGATCGACGAGCTATTGCCCCAGACTCAATGTGGTCAATGCGGTTTTCCCGGCTGCCGTCCCTATGCAGAATCCATCGCCAATGGCGACGTGATTAATAAATGCCCTCCGGGTGGTCAGGCGACGATTAATGCCCTCGCTAATCTGTTGGGTGTGCCTGCACCAGAATTGGATGCGGAGCACGGCGAAGAGAGCGAAGTGCGAACCGTCGCCTTTATCCGCGAAGAGGAGTGCATCGGCTGCACCAAATGCATTCAGGCTTGCCCAGTTGATGCTATTTTAGGCGCGGCAAAATTAATGCACACGGTCATTGCCGATGAGTGCACTGGCTGTGATCTCTGCGTTGAGCCCTGCCCAGTAGACTGTATCGATATGCTGCCGGTTGCAGAGACCATTGCCGACTGGAAGTGGTCTATTCCCGCCAAGCCCGGACAAATGATTGCCACGGATCGCCGCGGCGAAGTTAGTCCTACGGTTCACAATGAGGATGCAGCATGAGTAGAACCTGGGTAACACCTGGTGGCGTTCATCCTCCGGAAAATAAACATCAGTCAGTGACGCAGCCTATTGGCCAGCTGCCAATTCCGGAAAAGTTAATTATTCCTCTGAGCCAACATATTGGTGCGCCAGCCACCCCCTGCGTGGAGATTGGTCAGCAGGTCCTCAAAGGTCAGGTGATTGCAGAAGCTACAGGTATGGTGAGTATTCCCATGCATGCCCCCTCTTCCGGCACCATCAGCGCCATCGAGCACAGGCCCATTGCCCACGCCTCAGGCATGCTCGCGCCCTGTATCGAAATCACCACCGATGGTGCCGATACTTGGATTGAGCACCAGGGTATTAGCGACTATGAGCATATCTCCCCAAGAAAGCTTATTGAGATGGTCGGCAATGCCGGTATCTCTGGTATGGGCGGCGCCGGTTTCCCCTCAGCGGTTAAACTCAACCCCGGGCGTCAACGACCGATCGATACATTGATTGTTAACGCCACGGAATGTGAGCCCTATATCACCGCCGACGACTCTGCGATCCGCGAGCGTGCCGGTGAGATTGTCGAAGGAATTAAAATTCTCAGTGCCATTCTCGATCACCCGCACCATATTATGATCGGTATTGAAGACAACAAACCCGAAGCCATTGAAGCTCTCGCCCCCCATGTGGAAGGCACCGGCATTTCAGTGGTGGTGTTCCCTACTAAATATCCCTCAGGTGGCGAGAAGCAGCTAATTTATATACTTACCGGCAAAGAGCTACCCGCTGGCAAGTTGCCCGCGGATGAGGGCATGGTTTGTATTAACATTGGTACCACCTATGCAATCAAGCGTGCCATTATTGATGGCGAGCCGCTGATTTCTCGAGTGACTACGGTGACTGGTGATGCAGTAGGCATTCAGCGCAATTATGACACCTTGATTGGCACCCCTGTGAGCCATCTGCTGTCCCACAATCAATTCGACGAACAGGCCGGCGGCCGCGTCGTAATGGGCGGGCCAATGATGGGCTTTACTCTGCCCTCCGCCGATGTTCCCATTGTAAAAACCACAAACTGTATTCTCGCCCCCAGCTATTCAGAGATTCCCGATGATGAGCCGGCACAGCCCTGCATTCGCTGTGGTATGTGTGCCGAAGCCTGCCCAGTTTCGCTGCTGCCACAACAGCTGTTTTGGTATGCCCAGGCACAGGAACACGATCGTCTCGAAGCGCACAATCTCTTTGACTGTATAGAATGTGGTGCCTGCTCCTACGTCTGCCCAAGCAATATTCCCCTGGTGCAATACTACCGCGCCGCCAAGGGCGAAATTCGTCAGGCCCGAGAAGAGAAAGTAAAATCTGATCACGCTCGAGAGCGCTTTGAGTTTCATAAAGAGCGCATCGAACAGGCTGAGCGGGAAAAAGAAGCCAAGCGTGTCGCACGTCGCGAAGCGACTCAGCAAGCTAAAGCCGATCATCTGGCGGCAACCGCCAATGGCGCCACAAACGCACCGGCAACTGCCGCGCCATCTGGTGCCGTACCCAGCTCCTCTGCGGCAGATATTATTGCTGCAGCCCAAGCCCGTGCCGCCGCCAAGCAGGCCAGCCCGGAAGATCAGCGCGCCAAACTTGAGCGCACCATTGCCAGCGCCGAGCAACGGTTAAAGATGGCTGAAGAGAAACTGGCTGAAGCCATAAATAGTGATACGGGTAAGCAAGACAAACTCAGCGCCGTAGTGGAAAACACGCGACAAAAACTTGAGCAGTCCAAATTCAAGCTCGCGGAGTTGACAGAATAATGGCATTTAAACAGGTCTCCTCACCCCACGCCCATGCAGCGCAAAATACATCCAACGTAATGAAGCTGGTGTTGCTCGCCACTATTCCGGGTCTAGCCGCACTGACCTGGCAGTTTGGCTGGGGCAGTTTTATTAATGTGGTGCTGGCATCAGCGACGGCTGTTGTCTGTGAAGCGGCGATTGTCAGAATGCGCGGTCGCTCCATAAGTTTTTATCTCGGCGATTACAGCGCTGTTGTCACTGCAGTGTTATTGGGTCTCGCCCTACCGCCCTTGGCACCCTGGTGGATTGTGGTGGTGGGCACTGTTTTCTCAATCGTTGTTGCCAAACAACTTTATGGTGGCCTCGGGTATAACCCGTTTAATCCGGCGATGGTGGGCTATGTTGTTCTGCTGATCTCCTTCCCGATTCAGATGACCACTTGGGTAGCACCGCTGGCATTGCTGCCTGCAGGCACTGCCCATCCTGGCTTAATCGAATCCCTGCAAATTGTCTTTGCCGGCTACAGTCCCGCCGACGGCGTCACTGGCGCGACACCACTGGATGTCTTTAAACACAGCAGCGGTCTGTTAGTGGACCAGGTCTATGACCGCGAGCCGCTATTTAATCAGGCCATGTTTGCCGGTGCCGGTTGGGAGTGGGTCAATCTCGGCTTTCTGCTTGGCGGTATGGTTCTGCTGACTCAGCGTATTTTTACCTGGCACGGCCCTGTTGGCATGCTCGGCGCGCTGGCACTGATGTCGATTATCTTTTGGGATTCCGGCAGCTCGTCGAGCCCGGGCTCGCCGCTGATGCATCTGTTTAGTGGTGCCTCAATGATGGGTGCATTTTTTATTCTGACCGACCCGGTCTCCTCTGCGGTGAGCAATCGTGGGCGGCTTATATTTGGCGCTCTGATCGGCGTGCTGGTCTATGTGATTCGCGCTTGGGGCAACTACCCAGATGCGGTGGCCTTTGCTGTCTTGCTGGCAAATTTTGCCGCACCCTTTATCGACAACTACACCTTGCCGCGCACCTACGGCCATACTGATAGGCGCAGAGCCACAGAGAAGGAGGAAGACTGATGATTATCAAATCAATGGGCTTTAACAGCATAGTCCTCGCCCTCTTCGCCTTGGTCACCTCGCTAATTTTAGCCACCACCAACGAACTGACTTATGAGCGTATTGAGCAGTCCGAGCGTGAAGCGGCTCAGCGCGCCCTGCTGGAAATTATCCCTCTAGAGCGCCATGACAACGACATGCTGATGGATGTGCAGCCAGTGCCAGAACAATTCTGGGCAACACTGGGCCTGAAAAAAGGCGGCAATATTCATATTGCGCGAGACCAAGGTCAGCCGGTGGCGGCGATTATTCCAGCGGTTACACCTGACGGTTATAGCGGTGCTATCTCGATGATTATCGGGGTTAACTTTAATGGCTCAGTTGCCGGTGTGCGGGTAGTAGACCACCGCGAAACACCGGGTCTCGGCGACAAAGTGGATCTTAAAAAAAGCGACTGGATTCTCAGCTTTAATGGCAAGTCTCTAGTCAACCCTCAAGCCAGCGGCTGGACCGTTAAAAAAGAAGGTGGCGACTACGATCAGTTTACCGGCGCTACCATCACTCCTCGCGCTGTGATCAAACAAATTCTGAAAACTCTGCAATACTTTGAGGATGATCGCGAGCGTCTATTACAGACTGCCGCCGCGAACGCCGCACGTGAAAATGAACAGGCAGCACTATGAGTAGCGACGTCACTACAGAAGTCCCTAACGAAGGACCCAGCATCTCCGAAGTCACCAAAAACGGCCTTTGGACGAACAACCCGGCACTGGTGCAACTGCTCGGCCTCTGCCCGCTGTTGGCGGTGACTGGCAGTGTAGTCAATGCTCTGGGTTTGGGTCTTGCCACTATGGCGGTTCTAATTGGCTCCAACACCATTGTCTCGCTGATTCGCAATCATGTTAGCGATGCCGTGAGACTGCCGGCCTTTGTGATTATTATCGCCGCCTTCGTCACCTGTGCCGAGCTGTTAATGAAAGCCTACACCTATGATCTGTATCAGATTCTGGGCATTTTTATCCCGCTGATTGTCACCAACTGCGCCATCCTTGGTCGTGCTGAAGCCTTTGCCAGCAAGCACCATGTCGGCTTAGCTGCTCTCGACGGCCTGATGATGGGGTTGGGCTTTTTACTGGTTTTGGTCGCTCTAGGCGCAATTCGCGAACTGTTTGGCCAGGGCACGCTGTTTGCCAGTATGCACCTTCTGTTTGGCCCAGTCGCCAACGGTTGGATGTTGCAGCCCTTTGGCGAGAACTACAGTTTTTTGATTGCAGTACTGCCCCCAGGTGCGTTTTTGGTTACTGGGCTGCTTATTGCGGGTAAAAATTATATAGACGCCGCCCTTAAACGCCGCGCCGATGCCCACAGAGATCGCCCGGTTAAAGGTGCTAAGCGCATCAGAACCACAGGTCATATCAGCTGATAAAAAGCTTACACAGGGACGAGAGAGTTTGATGAATAAAAGCGGCGCATGGTTAACCCAGTACGCACTGGAACAACTGGGTATTAGCCATACTTTTGGGATACCCGGCGTGGAAAACGCCGAAATCTATGACCAGCTAAATCAGTCACAACAGATCACCCCTATTTTAGTCAATCACGAAATGAACGCCGCCTTTATGGCTGACGCGGTCAGTCGCACTCGTGCGGGCACTGTTGGCACTATACTGATAGTTTCAGGTTCAGGCGTGACTCATGCAATCAGCGGTATAGGTGAAGCCTATTTAGCTGGGATTCCGCTTTTGATTCTTGCCGGTGCCCAAAGCACTAATAGCGAGCAAAGCGGTTATCCAACCATCGACGCAAAAGAAATTCTCAAACCTCTGACCAAAGCAATCTTCAGCATCGGCGAACATCAACAGATCGTCGAGACACTTTATACCGCCTACAGAGTCGCCACCAGCGATCGACCAGGCCCGGTGTTTGTCGAAATCCCGATAGATATACAAGTGCTCACCGCCGATATAGACGAACCCCTGCCGCTCTTCACAGAGGGCACCGATAGCGACACCGAAACCATCAGCGACGCAGAGATAAATGCGGTTGCCAAAAAACTTCTGCAAGCAGAGTCGCCAGGTATTATCGTTGGCTGGGGGGCGGTGGACACCCAGACTGAAGTCATCGCCCTAGCCCAACAGATCGGCGCGCCAGTCTGTACAACTCTCGCTGGCGTCAGTAGCTTTCCCGCCCAACATCCTTTGCACGCCGGCATGATCTTTGGCCCAGCGGCGGTGCCCAGTGCAGAACAGGCCTTTAAAGACTGCGACTGCCTGCTCGCCATAGGCACCAATCTGGATGAAGCCGATACCGCCTGCGGCAGTGCCGAACTACCAGAAGATATTATTTACATTAGCAGCGACAAGAACCATAGCGAAAAGAGCCACAACAACACCCAAGAGATCGCGACGGCACTGCACGGCAATATCCAGCAGATCACCACCGACCTACTCTACAAACTCCAAAAGCAACAGTCATCGGCGCCAAGCAGACAAGCCTTGGTAGAGGATATAGCGAATTACAAAGCACTGTTTAAAAAAGAGTGGCTGGGCCATAACAGCAAAGACCGGGTAAACCCCGCAGTGTTTTTTGACAAACTTCATGCCGCTGTCAGTGATGACAGCATTATTGTTACCGACGACGGTCTGCACACCTATCTGGCCGCAGAATTAATGCCGATCAATAGCCCGCGGAGCTTTATCTCGCCATCAAGTTTCAATGCCATGGGCTACTGCATACCAGCGGTTAACGCCGCCAAAATGGTCAACCCCAGCAAGCAGGTTATCGGCATTCTCGGCGATGGCGCCATGTTGATGAGCGGTATGGAAGCACTCACCGCCGTGCGTGAAAACCTCGGCACCATTTACTGCATATTCAACGACGGCAAACTCTCGCGCATCAATCACAGCCAGCGTGTCAGCGACAAGCAAAGCACCTGCACCAAACTGGGCAATATAAACTGGGGCGCCCTCGCCGACTCCATCGAGTGCGGTTATATTCCGGTCAGACATAATAATGAAATAGAAGTGGCCCTGCGTCATGCACTGGAAACCGCGGCCCACAACCAGCCGGTTTTCCTCGACATCAGCATCGATTATTCGCGTCATAGCAACTATGCGCAGGGCGTCGAGAAAACTCACGCAGCGAGATTTTCTGGTGGCAATAAGTTGGGGATGTTGGGACGAGCGTTGGTACGCAAGCTTACTGGCTAGGGTATTTACAGGCTGTTTATAACTGATTTAATAGCTTTCCAAGTCTTTATCAAACAACATATCGATATCACGGAAAGCCTTAAACTCTAAATAATTATTGCTCGGATCGCGAATAAACAGCGTTGCCTGCTCACCTTTGCGGCCAGCAAAGCGCACATAGGGCTCGATAATAACCTCGACGCCCGCCTGCTCAAGCTTCACTACAAATTGCTGGAACTGATCCCACTCCAAAATCACACCAAAATGGGATGCCGGCACAGCATGGCCATCAACTGCATTAGTAGTCACCGAGGGATGGTCTTGGAGTTCAACCAAATGCGCCACCAACTGGTGCCCAAAGAAATCAAAATCAATCCAGTGATCGGATTCACGGCCCGTTTTACAGCCTAAAATATCGCCATAAAAGGTTCGGGCTGCCTCCAAATCGGTGACTGGAAATGCAAGATGAAAGCGTGGACGATTTTCGCTTTTTGCGGACATAGTTTATGTTTCTCGAAAAGGTGTCGTTTTAAAGCACGAGTTATAACTCTAATAAAATATTTATTAGTGTGCTCCATTGACCGCAGTGAGTAAACAACTCAACTAGTTTATCGGGCTGTTAGTTACTCATCCAAAAACCGCTCAAGCCGCTTGCGCAGTCGCTGATTCTCATTCCGCAATTGGTCGAGCTCGTCGAGCAGCCTAATGGCTAGGGCAATGCCCGACCAGTCAACTCCGAGATCTCGGTGCAGGCGGCAGGCTTTTTTCGCTACGCTGATCATCTGAGTGTTGAAGACCCAGGTTTCGGGGCCAGTTCCCTCGGGCTCGACTATGCCGTGGTTGATAATTTCAATAATCGTCTGGGAGGGATTCTGGGTGGCATAACATAGCTCTTCTAGGCTGAGGTATTGTGCGTTGAGGTCCATGTTTATTTTCTCCATTCCATTCTTGGATCAAAGGCTGCTATATCGGCCATTTTCTGCCAAGTCTTTTTCGTCTCTTGGTTTGCTGAGCTGGGCATAACTACTTTTAACACTGCATAGAGATCACCGTGCCCCCCTTTGCGGAGCAGGCCTTTGCCTTTGATTCGCAGGCGCTGACCGGTTTGGCTGTTGGCGGGAATGGTGAGTTTGATCTTGCCCGATAGGGTTGGAACTTCAAGGCTTGCCCCCAAGGCTGCCTCCCATGGCGCAAGGGGCACAGTGATAATTAGATTGTGGGCTTCGACGTCGAACAGTGGATGCGGGACTAGGCGAATGCGCAGGTAGAGATCTCCGGCCGGAGCGCTACCAAGTCCCTGGCCACCCTGCCCTTTTAAGCGAATGCGCTCGCCGTCCATAACGCCGGCGGGGATTTTTACATTGAGGGTTTTGTTAACATGACTGACTCGCCCATGGGTATCGCGATGGGGCAAACTGTAGGAAATGGATTTTGATGTGGTGGTTAGGGTGTCTTCAAGAAAGATCGGCATATCGGTCTCAATATCCTGGCCTTTGCGTGCATAATCTTGATCAGAAAAGCTCTTCTGTGAAAAACCTTGCTGTGAAAAACTGTCTGCCCCAAATCGGCTTCCCGACTGACGAGGATTGCCAAAAATAGACGAGAAGAAATCTGAAAAGTCTCCGTTGCCATAGGTCGATTGCGAATACTGCTGCCCTCCGGAACTTCTCTGAGACTGGGCACCATACTCGCGCAGCTCATCGTATTGAGCACGTTTTTGCGGATCTTTTAATACCTCATAGGCTTCGGATATCTGCTTAAATTTCTCCTCTGCTTCATGGTGCTCGCTAACATCTGGGTGATACTTTCTAGCCAGTTTGCGGTAGGCGGTCTTAATGCTTTTACTGTCAGCATCGGGAGCCACCGAGAGTATTTTGTAATAGTCCTGAAAATCCATATCCTGAAACTCACACTCTGAAATTGATAGCCTGAAATTGATAGCCTGAAATTGATAGCCTGAAAATATGTAGGCCGAAATTCCGCAGGCCGTTCTTAATGCTTCAACCCTATGCCGGCGCTGACGCAATAAGCAGGCCTGCTGCTTTTAGCGTAGTCGAAAATTCAGCGGTCAAAAGACTGCAGCGGGGAATCTTATTGAGCAAAGTTAATCTATTATATTTTCCCTGATCTGCCATATACTTATGCCTTGGTAAACACAGGGTTATGCAATGATTAATGTCCACCTATTTGATGGATCTACCTATACTCGCGGTGGTCCCGAGCTAATACAGTTACCATTAGCCGACAAGGCGCTGCTGTGGATCGATATCGAGCACGAGCCAATCGATTCTGAACAGGCAATTTTTGATCAGTTTGGCTGCTATCCGCTGACTATTCAGGATGCGCGACGTCTGCGTCACCCGCCAAAAATTGAGCACTTTACCGACCAGTCATTTGTCTTGCTGCGCGAGCTGGTTGCCGACCATGAGAGTCTGGCTTTCGATACGCTTCAGGTTGCTGGCTTTATTGGCAGTAATTTTTTAATTACTCGCCACGATAAACCGTCGCCGGCAATTAGTAGCTGGCAAGATAGTGCCAAGCTGTCAGGGTTGATGGCGCGGGGGCCGATGGTGCTATTCGCCTCCATCACTAACTCTATGGGCTTAGCCTATCTTGAGCTGCTGCTAGATTTTGAGCCAGCTCTCTCCGAGTACGAGGATACGCTGCTGTCGACTCAAGGGGATAGCGTATTGCGTGATCTGATCAGCTGCAAGACCTGGCTGCGCAAACTAAAGCGCCTGCACAGCTACCATGATCGCGTGTATTTGGACTTGCTGACACATCTTAAGCAAGAGCATGGCGACGACATCGATGCCATTCACTCGGTGACCGATGTCTATGAGAAGTTCGAGCGGCTAAACTCCCTGTCGGCCCTCTATTACGATTTGGCTGGTGACTTAATCGACGGGCATATTTCACTGACCTCGCACCATCTCAATGAGACTATGCGCGTGCTAACCGTGGTCACCGCTATCTTTGTGCCACTGGGGTTTTTGGCTGGTCTCTACGGTATGAATTTCGATAACATCCCGGAACTGCACCATCCCAATGGTTACTTTTTTCTGGTCGCCTTTATGGCGTTTATTGCAATTGCATTGATAGTGATTTTTAAAAGGAATAAATGGCTGTGATAGAACAATTACAAAACTGGTTGTCACTACCGATACTGGTTCTGGGTGACTACACATTGCGCATCGCTGGTGTCGCCTCGGCGTTGGGTATTTTAATTATCAGTGCCATTGTCCAGCGCGGCCTATCCAAGGCCTCAGTGGCCGCCGCTAAACGCAGCGGTGCCCACGACCAAAACATCTACATAGTTCAGCGAATGCTGAAATATATTGTCTATGGTGTCGGTTTAATGCTCGCTCTTTCCTCTCTCGGGGTTAGCTTTAACAATCTGATGCTGGTGGCTGGTGCCCTGGGTGTAGGCATAGGCTTTGGCTTGCAATCAATTGTTAACAACTTTGTCTGCGGCATTATTATTCTGTTTGAGAAGTCTCTGCGCATCGGCGATTTTGTTGAACTAGCGGATGGCCTGCTCGGGGAAGTGCGGGAGATTAATATTCGCAGTACCTTGCTGCGCACATTGGATAACGCCGACATCATAGTACCCAATGCGGACTTTATTAGTAGTCAGGTAAATAACTGGACGCTAAATGATGATATCCGTCGTTTTTCAATTAACTTTAGTGTCGCCTATCGCAGTGATCTGGAACAGGTCCGTGAGGCCGGGTTAAAAGCCGCTGAGGAAGTATCGATCACCTTAAAACGTGAAGGCATAATGCCCGATGTACTGGTTACTGAGCTCGGTTCTTCAGGGGTTGAATGCATTCTGACTATCTGGGCACAAGGAGAGTGGGTTAAGCGTCCGGGCTGGGTGAAATCACGCTATCTAACTGCGATTTACAACAATCTGAGAGCAGCGGAAATTGAAATCCCCTTCCCCCAGATGGATGTTCATATGCGCAACTAATGATTCGCAGCCTAACGGCTCTGTCAGCAATAAAAAGTTATCTATAAAAAAATCTCTGCCACCGGAATAGGCGACAGAGATTTTTTAGGGTGTTGCTATAACAGCTCTACTCAGACGCTAGAGAATGTCGCGACCTTTATTGGCAGCAATGCGCAAGCGCAATGCATTGAGCTTAATAAAGCCCTCAGCGTCGGCTTGGTTATAGGCACCGCCATCGTCGTCAAAGGTAGCAATATTGGCATCGAACAGGCTGTCATCAGACTTTCGACCAACAACAGAAACGCTGCCTTTAAAGAGTTTAATGCGCACATCGCCGTTAACCGGCTCCTGACTCTGATCTATAGCCGTCTGCAACATTAGTCGCTCAGGTGCCCACCAGTAACCGTTATAAATCAGCTTGGCGTAACGCGGCATCAACTCATCTTTCATGTGCGCCACTTCGCGATCAAGGGTGATGGATTCGATAGCACGGTGCGCCTTCATCATCACAGTGCCCGCTGGTGTCTCGTAACAGCCGCGAGATTTCATGCCCACGTAGCGGTTCTCAACTATATCCAGACGGCCGACACCATGGGCGCCGGCAACCTTGTTTAAATATTCAATCACTGTGGCCGGTGACATGGCTTCGCCATCAATGGCAACAATATCGCCCTTCTTGTAGCTGATATTCATATAACAAGCTTCGTCGGGAGCTTCCTCAGGGGAAACAGTCCAGCGCCACATATCGTCTTCGGCTTCGGACCAAGGATCTTCTAAGTTGCCGCCCTCATAGGAGATATGCAGCAGGTTGGCATCCATGGAGAAAGGAGACTTTTTACCACGCTTCATCTCAACCGGAATGCTGTGCTTTTCACAGTACTCCATCAACTTGTCACGGGAATTTAGATCCCACTCTCGCCACGGGGCAATCACTTTAATGCCGGGTTTTAGTGCATAGGCACCTAGTTCAAAGCGCACCTGGTCGTTGCCCTTGCCTGTGGCGCCGTGGGAAATCGTATCAGCGCCGGTTTCATTGGCAATTTCAATCAGTCGCTTGGCGATCAATGGACGGGCAATAGACGTACCCAGCAGATATTCGCCTTCGTAAATAGTGTTTGCACGGAACATGGGGAAGACAAAATCCCGAGCATATTCTTCACGCAGATCATCTATATAAATTTCTTTAACACCCAGGGCTTCAGCCTTGGCGCGAGCGGGCTCGACTTCTTCACCTTGGCCAATATCGGCGGTGAAGGTAACGACTTCGCAGTTATATTCTTCTTGTAACCATTTGACGATAACCGAGGTATCTAATCCGCCTGAATAGGCTAAAACAACTTTATTGACTAATGACACGTGACGTAATCCTTTGCTTGAGCTAACGAGGCGGCGATTTTACCCTAAGACCAGAGCTTTTAGTATTGCTTAAGCGCAGTAATCTCGGCGGCATCGAAGAGTCGCCCGCCTGCAGCTGCAAAAGCGTCGAGCTCGGACTGCTTGGGAAAGCTGTAATAGCTTGCGTCTTGATCTTGGGGATGGGTAATCAAAGCCTCGCCTGCGCAAAGCGAGCTCACGGCATTGAGAATCTGCCGACAGCCGCCGGCATAGAGATTGATGACATTGAGCAGATAGGAATGTTGTGAATTTAAAGGAATCGCCGAGATAGAAATAATATCGCCATTATCAATGCCGCCGTCTTGGATATAGTGCAGAGTCGACGCGATCTGACTGTCATTATTTTGCATAGCCCTAAAGGTCGCCATCACACCGCGATAATCTGGCAACAAGCCGGAGTGCAGATTGATAATACCCTGTTTGGGGATAGCAATAACCGCCTCACGGATAATCAAGCCAAAGCGCACTGATATAATAAGCTCCGGCTCAGTGGCGGCAATTCGCGCAATACCCTCGGGGCTATTAACCTTGTTATCCAGATCAACAAACCCTTGTAATGAACAACCAGCACTCTCAGCTAGCTGTTCAAAACTCGGGCGACCATCCATAAGCTGCTGCCGTTCAAAGGCGGCAAGCTCCATGAGCGGTTCGGGTAAGGTCTTATCAGCACCGACCTTTTCAGAGATAAAGATTGATAGATTATGCTCAGCCAGCCCGTCAATTAGCTGGCTCAGGGCAATATGGCTTGGCAAATCGCGGTTGCAGAGTAGTGTTATGTTCATTAGTTGCTCAATTTTTATTCATACCGTTCCACAAAACCTGTCATGACACCACTGTTTCCGGTAGCATTCACTGATAACAGTGGACACGGCTTCAATGGACAAAATTACTCTTATACAACCAGACGACTGGCATCTCCATCTGCGTGACAATAGCATGCTGGCGGCGACAGTACCCGCCGCCGCAAGAGGCTTTGGCCGCGGCATTATTATGCCCAATCTAATGCCACCGGCAACCACTGTGGCTCAAGTCGGCGCCTACCGCGAGCGCATTCTGGCACAGCGTCCTGCAGGCTCAACCTGGGAACCCTTAATGGTTCTCTATCTTACGGATAACACCACCGTCGATGAAATTCGCGCGGCGAAAGAATGTGGCTTTATCCATGGCTGCAAGTATTACCCGGCAGGAGCTACAACCAATTCTGACTCCGGTGTTACCAGCCTCAACAATATCCAGAAGGTTCTTGCCACCATGCAGGAAGTGGGCATGGTATTGCAGCTCCACGGCGAAGTCACCGCCGGCGAGATCGATATTTTTGATCGCGAAGCAGTATTTATCGAGCGCCATCTGCGCGGTCTGGTTCAGCATTACCCCAAGTTAAAAATTATCTTCGAGCATATTACGACGCTGGAAGCAGCAGAATTTGTCGCCGCAGCCGGTGACAATGTGGCCGCCACTATCACCCCTCAGCACCTGCTCTACAACCGCAACCACATGTTGGTTGGCGGTATTAGACCGCATCTGTTTTGCCTGCCAATTTTAAAGCGCGATGTTCATCAGCACGCCCTGATTGAGGCCGCCACCAGTGGCAGCCCGAAGTTCTTTTTGGGCACTGATTCTGCGCCTCACGCTCAGGACAAAAAAGAGAGCGCCTGTGGTTGCGCTGGCTGCTTTAGCCATCACGCCGCTATTGAACTCTATGCCCAGGCCTTTGAAGAGGCCGGTGCGCTGGATAAGCTCGAGGGCTTTGCCAGCAAGTACGGCGCAGACTTCTATGGCCTGCCACGAAACACCACTAGCATTACCCTATTACGCCAACCCTGGCAGCTGCCCGCAGCTATTCCGTTTGATGATTCGCAACTGATCCCCCTCGGCGCTGGTACCACTCTGAATTGGAAAATGGACCACTAATGGATATGTCGTCGATCATCAATAGAATTGATACTAAAGAGTACACGAATAATATTGCCGAGCGATTTCGTGGTTTTTTGCCAGTTGTAGTGGATGTTGAAACCGGTGGTTTTAATTCTCGCACCGATGCCATGTTGGAAATTGCCGCAGTGATTCTGGAGATGGATGCTCAGGGCAATATTCAAATCAAAGAGACACACAGCAAAAATATCGACCCCTTTCCCGGCGCTGTAGTTGAAAAAGCGGCGCTGGAATTTACCGGTATTGATATTTATGATCCCGAGCGTATGCCCGAGGAGGAAGGCGAAGCTCTGCGAGATATCTTCCGACCTATACGCCATGAGATCAGCGCAACCGGCTGCACGCGTTCAGTGATGGTGGCTCACAACGCCCATTTTGATCTGGGCTTTGTCAATGCCGCGGTGAATCGAAATCAGATAAAACGCAATCCGTTTCATCCCTTTTCCTGCTTCGACACTTCGACTCTTGCCGGTCTAGTCTATGGCCAAACCGTATTGGCCAAAGCCTGTCAGGCGGCGAAGATGGATTTTGATAATCGCAATGCTCACAGCGCCCTCTATGATGCAGTGAAAACCGCAGAGCTGTTCTGCGGCATTGTCAATCGCTGGAAAGAGCTCGGTGGTTGGCCTCTTGAGACCGATGCCGAGACTGAAGCCGAATAGCGGTTACTAACTCTCGGCGTTCTTTCTATCTACCCAGAAATTAGCCTTTTCAATCCCTAAAGCCTCTGGATCAAAGCGCGGATCTACTCCCGCATCCAACTGCTGTTCGTAATCTTTAAGCGCCGTCAGAGCCGGGCGCTGCAAAATAATGATCGCGACAATATTCAACCAAGCCATAAGGCCTACACCCACATCACCCAGCGCCCAAGCCAGATCGGCGCTCTTTATACCGCCATACATCACCGACGTAATCACCAACACTTTCAACAGATTAGCCAACCATGGACGATGAACCTTACGGTTAATAAACATCACGTTGGTTTCAGCAATATAGTAATAGGCAACAATAGTGGTGAAGGCGAAAAACAGCAGAGCTATAGCTAGCACACTACTACCAAAGCCGGGCATCACTGTATCAAAGGCCGCCTGCACATAGGCTGGACCCACTTCGACACCAGGCAGGCCCTGATAGAGGTAGGTGCCGTCGGCGCCCTCGACATTGTAGAGACCAGTCAACAGAATCATAAAGGCGGTAGCTGAACAAATTAATAGCGTGTCCACATAGACTGAAAAGGCCTGCACCAAACCCTGCTTGGCGGGATGAGAGACTTCTGCCGCCGCCGCTGGATGAGGACCACTGCCCTGTCCCGCTTCGTTGGAGTAAACACCACGCTTAACACCCCAGGCCACGGCCATGCCGATAATCGCGCCGTAACCTGCATCTAGACCAAAGGCGCTATTGATAATTAGCATGGTCACTGTCGGGACCATATCTATATTGAGAAATACCACCGTAAAGGCGATAAGAATATAGCCGGCGGCCATCATCGGCACCACCACCTGAGCGAAATGGGCAATGCGCTTGACGCCGCCGATAACGATCATCGCCAAGCCGATTGCCAGTACCGAGGCAGTGACCAGCGCCGGGATCTCCCAGGCATTGTTCATGGCGGCAACAATACTGTTGGCCTGGATACCCGGAAGACAGAAACCCATGGCAATAATAGTCGCCACAGCGAAAGTCCAGGCATACCATTTTTGGCCCATGGCTTTTTCAATGTAATAGGCTGGGCCACCGCGATAGCTGCCATTGTCATCTAATTCTTTATAAATCTGCGCCAGAGTGGCTTCTATATAGGCTGTGGAGGCGCCGAGAAAAGCCACGGTCCACATCCAAAAAACCGCACCTGGACCACCGATGGCGATGGCAGTTGCGACACCGGCAATATTACCCGTGCCAACCCGTCCGGAGAGTGACATGGTCAGCGCCTGAAACGACGAAACACCGGCCTCGGAGCTCTTTCCTTCACGCATGATTTTTAACATATGGCCAAAGTGGCGAACTTGAAGAAAGCGCGTGCGCAGTGAGAAATAGAGTCCGGTGCCAAGGCACAGATAGATCAGCGCTGAACTCCAGATAATGCCATTGAGATGGTTAACAAATGCTTCCACGATTAATTCCTATTATTGTTTGCCGCTCAAACACGGCATTTATTTTTTATCGATTGACAGCTGTTAGGCCGGACCTTGTTCTAGTCGAGAGCTTTGCGATCAGCTGCAGCAAAAATAGCATCAAAACTGGCAATAAAATCATCTGCAGATTCTGCACCAGCAAACTGCAGCCCAGGGACCTCAAGACCAGAGAAAAAACTCGGGTAGGGAGAAAATTCGCCCCAGCCACTCATCTGGGCGGTGATACTAACAACAATGATCAACATTACAAAGCCGAGGGAGGAAATCCAGCGCTGCCGCGGCAACATGTTTGTGGCCAGAGCAAAATTAGCTGAGAGCAACAGAGCCAAAAGCAGTAGCGCATTTAATGGCGACAGGATCATTGCAACCATCTCAGTACCGGCGTTATATGCCAGCATCCCGATCAACCAATCGGTCACAGAATATGCCAAGCCGGCGAGCAAGATTAAGCAGTAGTGACTTAAGAACTGACTCTCACTGCGCAAAAACCGACCCAATGCGCCCCAAAATAGAGCTATAAATAACAGCATTGCCTGAGTGCCCAAAATGATTGAGAAAACATTTTTCCACTGCCACTCAATAAAACTACTGAAGTAGAGTGCGGCTATTTCCACCGCTAAGCTAATCAGAAACAGTGGCAGCCAGATAGATAGTCGATTTAACTTGCCCGCATCCTGCTCCAGATGATGCAGCTCTTTAGCAGCATCCACTGAATGACTGTCAGAGACAATTCGCAACCTAGTGCGGCCAATTTTTATCTCTGCTCCCTCGCCAAGGAGAATTGCTGAATCGGCATCTAACAACTGAGTTTCAGACGAACGCGGATTTTTAATAATCTCAACACCGTTAACTGTCTGCAGATCAGTCAGCCGCCAGCCACCCTCGGCTGCATCCAGACGCAGATGATTCGGCGAAATATAGACGTCATCGAGAACCACATCATTCTGATAGCTACGACCAATGGTGACGGAGTTTCCCTCAACAGTGAAATAGCGCTGCCGTTTGCCACCCCAACCGAGCTGTTCAACAATTACCGCCATTGCGCCACCCCCATAAATTTCCGCACATAGGCTTTGGCGTTGTCGCGACTAACACCGGCAAGCGTAAAATGGCTTATAAACGCAGCGCGTGAATCATCCACGGTGCCCTGCAAAAACAACACATCGTAGAGCTGTGGATAGTCTTTGTAGGCTCGGGCACAAAATACTGCCTTAGTCTTGCGTTGAGGCTCTGCCTCAAGATTATTCGTTGCGACAAATTCAGTGTCACACTGGTAGTCACCCACATCTTTTTCACGGGCCTTATTGCCCGGAGCGAAGTCGCTAAATAACCTTTTATAGTAAGTGTAAAACTGCAGGGAATTAAGCTTGTCTGCCTCCAGCCAAAAGAACTGATGCTCAATTACACCACTGTTAAATTTTTCATTGAGATAGATATTATCTTCACTGCGACAGGTGCGATCAGCACTCAGTAATTGGGCTTTTTCAGAACTGCTATTAGATCCGCCCCAACACCGAAAGAAAGGTGACAGCTCGTTGACCACTGTGGCTTCACCCAGAGCAATGGTGGACCAGTCTAGAGATAGCATTTGGGCAAACTTTTTGTCCTGATCCGCAAGTAACTGCTGGCCGATTCGCAGGGCCATATTGTCCACGCCCTGCCCGCGCAATTGATGCTCGGCAATCAAATGCTGTAGCGCTGTCACCGGCACTAGAAAGCTCACTTGATTGCCTGCGGTAGAGACATTGATACCGACGACTTCACCAGCTTGATTGAGAGTTGGCCCGCCACTCATTCCCGAGTTGAGGGAACCGGTGAAGTGCACTCGCGGATGATAGCTGGTTTGATTGATGCCATTGTAGGTTCCAGGCACAACGGTCAATCCCAAGTCGAGGGGATTGCCCAGGGCATAGACTGGCACACCTATATCCGGCTCGGCTGCTGCCAGAGGCAGCACAGCAGCTAGAGGTTTACTGGCCTGACTACTCCCCTCACTACTACCCTCACTACTGCCCTGACTCGTTCTCTGAACTAGGGCCAAGTCATTAATGACATCCACATCAAGCAGATTCAGGCTGCCCGCCGCACCATCGGCACTGAGATATTCAATGCGGTATTGCTCAGGCTTACTGGCGGCCATTTGCAACACATGATAATTGGTCGCGATTAGACCGCTGTCATTGACCACAAAGCCCGAGCCAATGGCACTCTTGCTACCAGAGGTGATATCAATAATTCTAATTTGCAGGATGCCAGCTTTGTTATCGGCAAATAAAGTGCGGGCACTATTACTCTGGGCGAAGCCAGACGTAGGCCTAGCGGTTAAAAACACTGTAAGCAAAACAATAAACAGCAAGGCGACTAACCGAAAAGGCTGTCCCTGAAGAAGGTTTTTATCAATGCTCAATATGGAAGTCCTGTTGCCATGCATAGGTATTCTTTCAAGTGATCCAAAGTATTACAAGTACAGCCCAAAGGTAGTTAGCAATTTGTACAGAGGCCGCGTTAAACTGTGCGCCAGATAAATGGATCAGCCTACAAAATTAATCTTTACCACTAGATTTACTCCCAGTAACCACAGGTGTATTTCAACCAAAGCTTATCCACGTCACCCCCATACCGTAACAGGAAATTCGAGCAAATGACCGACTCATTTAAAGAAGCCGCACTTAAATATCACACTCATCCGACACGAGGTAAATTAGAGATTCGTCCAACCAAACCGCTGGCCAATAAACGTGATTTATCACTCGCCTACTCTCCCGGTGTTGCGCACGCTTGTGAATTGATTGTCGAGAACCCCACAGAAGTGGCCTCTGTTACATCCCGGGGCAATCTGGTGGCGGTTATTACCAATGGTACTGCTGTGCTGGGTCTGGGCAATATAGGCCCGCTGGCCTCGAAACCGGTAATGGAAGGTAAGGCAGTACTGTTTAAGAAATTTGCCAATATAGATGTCTTCGATATTGAAGTTGATGAAACCGATGTCGACAAGCTGGTGGATATTATCGCTTCACTGGAGCCAACCTTTGGTGGTATTAACCTTGAAGATATCAAGGCACCAGAGTGTTTTATGGTTGAGAAAAAACTCCGTGAACGCATGAAAATTCCGGTATTTCACGACGATCAACACGGCACTGCCATTGTTGCCGCCGCCGCTATTTATAATGGCCTGCGTATAGTCGAGAAAAAGTTTGAAGACGTTAAGCTCGTGGTCTCAGGTGCTGGCGCCGCCAGTATCGCCTGTGTCGATCTGCTGGTAAGTATGGGCCTGCAGAAAAAAAATGTGCGCATGATCGACCGCACCGGCGTTATCTATGCCGGCCGCAAGGACGGCATGAACCCCTGGAAAGAAGATTACGCAGTAGAGACCAGCGATCGCACCATTGAGGATGCTATCGAAGGCGCAGATTTGTTTATGGGTCTCTCGGGACCCGGCGTATTAAATGGCGAGCTGCTAAAAAAGATGGGCGAGAAGCCCATTATTCTCGCCATGTCTAACCCGATCCCAGAGATCATGCCGGAAGAAGCCATGGCCGCTCGCCCCGACGCGATTTTAGCCACTGGCCGTTCTGACTATCCCAATCAGGTGAATAATGTTCTCTGTTTCCCATTTATCTTCCGCGGTGCACTGGACTGTGGTGCGTCGACCATTAACGAAGAGATGAAAATGGCTGCGGTTCGTGCCATTGCCGATCTGGCCACTATGGAAACCTCAGATGTGGTGGCAGCGGCCTACGCTGATGAAGCGCTTAAGTTTGGCCCTGAATATCTGATTCCCAAGGCCTTTGATCCACGCCTGATTGAAGTGGTGCCCATGGCGGTGGTTAAAGCGGCCATGGAGAGCGGTGTAGCTACACGTCCTATCGAAGACTTAGAAGCCTATCGTCAGACCCTGAACGAGTTTGTTAATCAGGCTGGGCTGTTTATGCAGCCGATTATTGAGATGGCGAAAAAAGCGCCAGCGCGTATTGTCTATGCTGAAGGGGAAAATGATGATGTTCTTTTAGCCGTGCAAGCGGTGCTTGATGAGCAGATCGCCAAGCCTATCTTGGTTGGCCGTCGCGCTGGCATGGAACAAAAAATTGACCGTCTTGGCCTGCGCATAGATCTGGACAGTGATGTAGAAATATTTGATCCGAGCAATAATGATCGACACGAGGAGTATGCCGCCTTCTATCATCAGAGCGTCGGTCGTCACGGCGTCTCTGTAGACGCTGCCCGGAAGATTATGCGCGACGATCAGACTGCCATTGCGGCAGTGATGGTTGCCCGGGGAGAAGCCGATGGCCTTATCTGCGGCAAAGTGGGTCGCTTTGATTTTCATCTTCGGGAAATTATGCATCTGCTCGGCCCCTCCCACAAAGAGCAGTTGGTCTCGTCTGCTGCAGTGTTATTGATGCCAGATGGCCCGCTGTTTTTGGCCGATACAGCGATGAATGTGGATCCCACAGCTGAGGAGTTAGTAAAAATTACTGAGGCCAGCATAGACCTAGTGAAGCGTTTTGGCATTGAACCCAAAGTGGCCTTGCTGTCACACTCCAACTTTGGCACTGCCAATACAGCTTCGGCACGGAAAATGCGCAGAGCCAGTGAGCTATTGCGGGAAGCACAGCCTGAGCTGGAAATTGATGGTGAGATGCATGTGCTCAGTGCCCTGAATCCGACATTGCGCAAAACAATTTATTCGCAATCGACCCTCAAAGGCCGCGCCAATGTGTTGGTTATGCCTAACTTGGATGCAGCAAATATTGCTATGGGATTGATTCGCTCACTGACCGATGCACTGTTGATCGGCCCCTTTATCAATGGCTTTAGTAAGCCAGCGCACATTGTGATTCCATCGGTGTCTTCTCGGGGCATCTTCAATATGACAGCGCTGACGGTTGCGGATATTCAACACAGCAAGTAAATAAGGTATTAGCGTTACAGAGGGTTAGCTCCAATGAGCTAGCCCTTTTTTATATCAGATTACGCTTTTAGTGCCAACGCCATTTGATAGAACTGCTTTTTGTCACCACCGGTAATCTTGGCTGTCAGTGCCGCCGCCTTGGCGGTGGGTAATTCTGCCAATAACAGGCGCAGAACTCGCTCGCCATCGACTGTTACTGTGCTCTCGGTCTCGTCTCGGCCAGCTAATATCAAGACGATTTCACCGCGCTGCTGATTGCTGTCCGCTTCGACTAGACTAACTAGCTCAGCCAGGCTGCCATGGAGGTAGGTCTCAAAGGTTTTACTCAGCTCGCGAGCGATAAAACCACTGTGCTCGGCACCAAATACCTCAACGCTATCTCTCAGGGTTTCCAAAATGCGGTGCGGCGCTTCGTAAAACACCATGGTTTCCGGCACAGCCGAAAGTTCCTCCAGTACCTTTTTACGCTGGGTACTTTTGGCTGGCAAGAAGCCAACAAATCTAAATCGGTCCGTGGGCAAGCCTGCTACGCTCAGTGCAGCAATAGCTGCGCAGGCACCGGGGACTGGGATAACACTAATACCCTGCTGACGCGCTGCGAGCACCAAGCGGTAGCCAGGATCAGAAATCAGCGGTGTGCCTGCATCGGATATCAACGCGAGATCATTGCCGGCACTCAGCTGCATCAGAATCTTGTGGCTGCTTTTTTTGTCGCTGTGGTCGTGATAGGCCATCAATGGTGTATCGATGCGAAAATGATCCAGCAATTTTTTGCTGTGACGGGTATCCTCACAGGCAATGGCCTTCACTGATTGAAGGATCTCGACTGCTCGGGGTACCATATCACCCAGATTGCCTATGGGTGTGGCGACTACATACAACGTACCGGATTGATTTGAGTTCATGACTAAACGACTTTTTCTCTCGATGATTTATGCGCTGGCCATCTTAGCCTTTATCGGGGGCTGTGCGCCAACTACAACGCAAATTTCAGGGCCAATTGCCAGAGTGACTCTGGACGCTGAAAATATCGAAGTTAATCAATCCTTGGTGAGCCAGGCGGAACTAGCTCTCGCAAAGGTGCAATCGATTAATACTGAGGACAGAGACAACCTGCTGCTGGATATTGCAATTCTGTTTGCTCAGGGCGGTGATCTGGAACAGAGCAGAACCACGCTAGAGTTAATTAATACTGATCAATTGAACGATATGTTTTTTGTTGAGTACAGCTTGCTCGGTCTGGAGCTGGACCTTGCGGCACGGCAGCTAACCAGTGCCAAAGCAAGGCTTGCCGAAACCCGCTTTATGGCGTTGCGACAGAGCCTAGAAATAAATTTTCAGCGGCGTATTTTGAGTCTTGAAAGCGCACTTAACACTGCTGGCGGCCATATAAGAGCCAGTATCGAAAACAATATTCAGTTGGCCAGACTCTACAACGCACGAAAAATTAGCGACCAGCGACTGATCTCCCGCTTGCATGATCAAATTTGGCTGCAACTTAATGAGCTGCCATTTAATCAACTGCAGCAAACCGACCCTAGCGATCGCGGTGTGCTGGCCGGCTGGCTGGAACTGGCCGCAGCCATGCGCTACCGACAGGCCGACCCCAGCGCCCAGAAGAATTTCTTCGCAGTATGGAAGCAGAGCTGGCGCGAGCACCCAGCTGCCAATAGTCCGCCAGCAGCTCTGAAAAAACGATTCCGTGGCACCAGCGCACCTAAGAATATTGCTCTGTTGCTGCCACTCCAGGGGCAGTATGAAACACCCAGCACTACAGTGCTCAATGGTTTTATCAGCGCCTATTATGAAAATCTCGGCCAGGGCGCTAGCCTGCCCAAAATAGCCATTTATGACACATCCTCTGAGTCTGTAATTGAAGTTTACAACAGCGCAGTGGAGCGCGGTGCTGATATGGTGATAGGCCCCATGCGTCAATCTCAAGTAGAAGAACTCGCCGCCAGCCCGCGCTTGCAAGTGCCTACACTAAGCCTCAATCGGCTCGATAAAGAACAGCTCAATAAGACTGAGAATTTACTCCAGTTTGGCCTTTCAGCGCTGGATGAAGTGAATCAGATTGCCGATCAGGCTTGGATTCAGGGACAGACCAATGTTCTGCTCATAGGTCCAGAGAACGGCTGGGGTCTACGCGCCCGACGTCATTTTATCGACTACTGGACGGCCAAAGGGGGCACGGTGGTTGACGCTATCTCCTACTCCAATAGGGTCAATGACTTCACTCAGTTGCTGCAGAAACCCCTGGAAATTGATCTCAGCGAGCAACGCAGCCTAGCACTGCGCCGCTCGGTTAATCGCAGCCTTAGCTCTACTCCGCGTCGACGTCAGGATATAGATCTAGTTATTGTTCTCGGCTATTCGGAAAAAGTCCGCCAAATAAAGCCGGCCCTAGATTTTCTATACGCCGGTGATGTTCCAGTTTATGCCTCCTCGCATATCTACAATGGCACGCAACAGATTGAACTCAACCGCGATCTTAGCGGCATCAAATTTAGTGCCATGCCCTGGACTTTAGAGGGTCATATGCCGCGGCCACTAAAACCGGACCTGCGCCTACCGACAGCCTATCGCCAGCTCTATGCCCTGGGATACGATGCATTTTTATTACATGCGCTACTCGAGGAGCTTGCCAAACCAGATGCACTGCCGGTATTTGGCGCTACAGGGATGCTGCGACTCTCAGAGGGAAGTGTAAAGCGAACAGAAAAATGGGCGGCCTTTGAAAAGGGCCGAGTGGTGCCAGCGCAACCCTAGAGAGCTCAGGCTTTTCAAGAGCAGTATTTCAGGAGCAGTATTATGGGGACAGGGATATTCCCAAGTAGTAAATTAAAGCGTTTGAACGGCACTGAGGCTGAACAGCTGGCTCTGGCTTTCTTGCAGTCTAAAGGCTTAGTGCTGGTGGCCAAGAACTTTCGCACTCGCAGGGGCGAAATTGATCTGATTATGCTGGATAATAAGGTTTTAGTATTTATCGAGGTACGCTTTCGCAGCAGTGTAAACTTTGGCTCAGCTGAAGAGTCGATTACAGCGCAAAAGTGTCAGCGTCTGAGTTCTGCAGCACAGGCTTATATGCAGCGTGAAGGGCTAACAGAAAAGGTCAGCGCTCGATTTGGTGCCGTCGCCATAAGCCCTGACAGGCAACCAACAAAAGAGTATTGCATCAATTGGATACAAAATATTCTCCAGTAGTTGTTCATTTAAATAGGAATACAGGTCATTGGACGCGATAGATCAAAAAGTTTTTAATCAATTTCAGACGATGATTGAGGCAACCATGGCGACAGGGGAAAGCTGCGCTGAGTCCATTGCCAGTGCCGCTGAAAAAGTTGCCTCGGCACTGCTGGCAGGGAATCGCGTGTTCACCTGTGGCGAGGATTCCAGTAGCCTAGTCGCGCAACTGCTGACTGACTATCTAGCTCAGGGCTATGAAATTGACCGCCCGGGTTTTCCATCGCTCAATCTAAATCAGATCGCCCAACAGAGCGGCGCTACCGACCGCTATAACCAAGTATTAAAAACTCAGGCAGCAAGTGGCGATATATTGGTACTGCTGAGTGGCGGGGACAATAGCAGCCTATTACACGGCACACTCAATACAGCCCTGGATCGAGGCATGTCGATCATTCTCGTTTCTACCGAAAATGATGATTCGCTGATCAACCTGGTAAGTTACAATGACGTGCATATTACTCTCGGCAGCTCATCTGCGCCGCTGATTATTCAATCGCAAGTGCAAATTGTTCAGTGCCTCTGCGCTCTGATAGACAATCATATTTTTGGAGGAGAATAAATGCGCAACATAATCCTAATGCTATCACTGATCGGGCTTCTATCTAGTTGCACATCCGTGGTCAACTCTGTGGTCAAAGAGCCAATCACGCCAGACCCAACTTCCTCTCCGATTGGTTCAGATATCAACGACATAAAGATGGACACTTTTATTGGCGTCAATATTAAAAAGGCCGATCCAGCGCTCAAAAAAGCCCATGTTAATGTTCATGTTTACAATGCAATTGTGCTGTTGACTGGTGAAGTGCCCACTAAGGAGCTGAGAGCGCTAGCCGGAGAGGTTGCCCGCGCCTACACCGGCCAGCGACAGGTTCACAATGAACTGCAAGTACGCGGTAACTCATCGATTGTCGCGCGCACTAATGATGCTCTGATCAGCGCTAAGGTAGCAACCAAGCTGACCTTTGACAAAGAGATCAAATCATCCAATATCGAAGTAACCGCCGAAGACAGCGTGGTCTATTTAATGGGCAAAGTAAGACGTATCAAAGGTGAAAAAGCCGCTGCGATCGCCAGCCAAACTAGCGGCGTTCGCAGCGTTGTTAAGGTCTTCGAGTACGTAGACTAGGCCTCTTAACTAGACTAGCTCAATCGCCATTGCGGTAGCCTCACCACCGCCAATACAGAGACTGGCGATGCCTTTGCGGCCACCATGCTGCTGCAGGGCATGAATCAGGGTGACAATAATTCGGGCGCCACTGGTGCCAATTGGATGCCCCAGAGCACAGGCGCCCCCGTGGACATTGAGCTTTTCATGGGGTATTTTCAACTCATGCATGGCTGCCATAGCGACCACTGCAAACGCTTCATTAACTTCCCAAAGATCCACATCGTCCACTGTCCAACCTACTCGGTCCAGAGTCTTGTTGATAGCTGACACAGGGGCCGTAGTAAACCACTCTGGCTCATGGGCACTCTGATCAAAGCCGTGGATAATGGCAATCGGCTTTAAACCTCGCGCTTCAGCTTCGTCAGCCATCATCAATGTCAGGGCCGCTGCACCGTCAGAGATAGAGCTGGCATTGGCGGCGGTAACCGTACCGTTCTTGTCAAATGCGGGTCTTAGCTGGGGAATCTTGTCGGGCTTGGCATTGCCCGGCTGCTCATCTGTATCTACAACCACATCACCGCGACGTGAAGAAATGGTGACTGGGGCAATTTCCTGATCAAACCAGCCGTTGTCTATGGCAACATTGGCACGACGCAGAGATTCGATGGCATAGGCATCTTGCTGCTCGCGACTGAAGCTGTATTTGTCGGCACATTTTTCGGCAAACATACCCATTGCGACACCCTGATAGGCATCTTGCAGGCCGTCGTATTGCATATGGTCAAGCATCTGCGCATGACCAAATCTATAGCCCTGACGTCCCTGAGGGATCAAATAGGGTGCCCGACTCATGCTTTCCATACCGCCGGCAACAACAGTGGTTGCCTGGCCTGCACGCAGGGCATTACAGCCCATCATCACCGCTTTCATGGCAGAGCCACAGACTTTATTAATTGTCGTGCAGGGGGTCCCCTGAGTGAGTCCAGCTGCTAATGCGGCCTGACGGGCGGGAGCTTGGCCAACCCCAGCTGAGAGCACGCAACCCATCAGCACCTCATCTATGTCGCCCACACCTACGGTAGACTTTTGCACCGCTGCACTGATTGCGGCGGCGCCTAGATCAGCGGCGGAAACTGAAGACAGTGAACCCATCATACCGCCCATGGGCGTGCGTGAGGCTGAGAGAATAGCGATTGGTTTAGACATTAAAATACTCCGACTGAAGCTGCTATTTAATAACCCTTAGCGACGGCTTAATCTTTTTCGGAGCCTTGTCGCTCGGTGTAGCAGGTGATTGAGTTGAGGTTTTTTTAACCGCTTTCGGGCCGCTTGGCGGTGTTGGCGGCAGATCATCAGAGGGCTCGTGCTCAAAGACCATACCCTGACCATTCTCCTGACTGTAAATGCCGACAACGGCAGTAACAGGGACTTGAATGTCAATCGGCATACCGCCAAAACGGGTGGAGAAAGCAAGAATCTCAAGATCGAGAATAAAGTTCGATACGGCGCGGGGGGCCACATTCAGTACGATCTGACCATCAGTAACATAGCTCTGGGGCACTTCTACCCCTGGATGATGGGCGTCGACCACAACATAAGGTGTGCAATCGTTGTCCACTATCCAGTCGAAGAAGGCGCGCAGAAGATAGGGTCGGTTGGACCGCATTTTCATTTTATTGACGAATCTCTAACTCGAGATCAGTCAGACTCTCTTGGAAAGAGGGACGCTCGAATAAACGTTCCATATAATCATGCAGCGGTTTTACCTGACGGTTGACTGGCAGTTCGATACCAAACTCAGGCAGGCGCCATAGAATTGGCGCCAAACAGCAGTCGACCAAAGTAAACTCTTCGCTCATAAAGTAAGGCATATCAGTAAAGATACTGGCAATGCTAATCAATGACTCACGTAATTCCTTGCGCGACTCCTCGGCCTTCTTACTTTCCGGATTGTGCAGAATATGAGTGATTAATGAACACCAGTCTTTTTCAATACGGTGGATCCACAGGCGGCTCTGGGCGCGCGCAACGGGATAAACAGGCAATAGAGGTGGATGCGGGAAACGCTCATCGAGGTATTCCATAACAACCTTTGACTCATAGAGTGCAAGGTCACGGTCGACCAGTGTAGGCAGTGTGCCATAGGGGTTGGCTTCAAGAATCTCTTCCGTAACCGCACCTGGGTCGATATCTTCAATATCAACAGTGACGCCTTTTTCGGCTAAGACAATACGCACGCGATGGCTGTACTGGCATGTTGGGTCGGAAAATAATGTCATCGACGATCGTCGCACAGCAACCTCTCAAATTTTAGTAACAAAGTAGGAAGCAGCTCAACGCCGCTCCAAATAGACAGTCTATACCAATGCATGGTCTGTCTTGGGTAATACTATGGCCTCTAGGTGGACTAGATTTTGTAACATAATCCGATCTCAGCTAGAGGCTGGTTAACACTTTTTAACACTTTAGCAATCTTAGTGAATGCCTTTCCAGTATTCACGATTCAGCAGCATAACAAAGACCAGCAGTAGCAACAGGAATAACAGTACCAGACGGCCAATATGTTTGCGCTCTTCTGCCATAGGCTCTGCAATATAGGTCATAAAGTTGACCAAATCATACATCGCCACATCAAATTCTTCGGCAGTCATGCTGCCCGCAGTGGTGATATCAAAACGACCACAGGGGTCATCGAGAATATCTTCACCGGTCAAAAGGTCGCGCTTAATACCGCCGTTGGCTGTGACTACAGGCCCTGGCGCACATTCAGGCAAGCCCTGCAAATCGAGCAACACATGGGGCATACCTACGTCTTTAAATACTTTGTTGTTAACGCCTAGAGGTCGACTTGGGTCCGCATAAAAATTGCGCAGATACGTGTAGAGCCACTCTGGCGAACGCGAGCGAGCAACCAGAGTCAAATCCGGTGGCACTGCGCCAAACCAATCTTTGGCGCCATCTTCAGTCATGGCGATATCCATCAACTCACCGATCTTTTGACCGGTGAAAACCATATTATCGAGCATCAGCTGATTGGGGATACCAATATCATTGGCGACACGTTCCCAGCGCGAGTACTTGAATGAGTGACAACCCATGCAGTAGTTGACGGCCAGTTGAGCACCATTCTGCAACGAGGCATGATCGCGAAGATCAGCCTCAAAAGTATCACAGTCAACAGTGCCACATGATTTGCCACTCTCGGCGCCTACAGCTTTGATTGGCAGCACAACGAGTAGAGCAACAATCAACACACCGCCCAAGGTTTTCCAAATTCCAATGCCGCCGTCCATGGTAATGCGATCGGGCTCTGGTCTAGTGGTCTCTATGCGGGTCCAGAAGTAGATGCCGATAAAGTACGAGAAGTACAGAACCGTACAGATCTGAGCTAGCAAAGTGCGTGATGCGGTCGGCGCTTTAACACCCAAGTATCCCAGCAGGATAAAGGACGCAACAAATACCAGAATAGCACCGCGGCTGAAGTTGCCTTTATAGCGCATCGAGCGCACCGGACTGCGATCCAACCAGGGCAGTACAAACAGAATCGCGATGGCAGCAGCCATAGTGATAAAGCCACCGAGCTTATCGGGAACTGCACGGAGCATCGAGTAGTAAGGAGTGAAATACCAAACCGGTGCAATATGCTCTGGTGTCTTCAAGGAGTTGGCAATTTCGAAGTTGGCATACTCTAAGAAGTAGCCGCCCATCTCTGGCATAAAGAACAGGATCGCGCAGAACACAAACAGGAACACCACAATGGGCACCAGGTCGTGAATAACAAAGTAGGGATAGAAGGGAATTCCGTCAATCGGGTTGCCTTTCTCATCTTTGTACTTCTTGATGCTAACGCCATCTGGATTGTTAGAGCCTACATCGTGCAATGCGATGATATGCATAACCACCAGTGCAATCAGAATGATTGGCATAGCGACAACGTGCAGAGACATAAAGCGGTTTAGAGTGATACCCGAAATCAGGTAGTCACCACGAATCCACTGCACAACGTCTTCACCAACCACTGGAATAGCGCCAAACAGAGAAATAATTACCTGTGCGCCCCAGTAGGACATCTGACCCCATGGCAATACATAACCGAGGAAAGCCTCAGCCATCAGTGCCACATAGATAGTCATGCCGAAGATCCACACCAGCTCGCGAGGCGCTTTATAAGAGCCATAGATAAGGCCGCGATACATGTGCATGTAGACCACAACGAAAAATGCCGAGGCACCTGTGGAGTGGGCATAGCGGATAATCCAACCCATATCCACATCGCGCATAATATATTCAACCGAGGCGAAGGCCTGCTCAGCAGAACCCTGGTAGCTCATCAGCAACCAGATACCGGTTATCAACTGAATAACCAGGACCACCATCGACAACACACCGAAGTAGTACCAAAAGTTAAAATTCTTTGGCGCGTAGTATTCGGCCATATGCCGATTCCATTCGCGCTTGAGCGTAGGCATACGCGAATCTAGCCACTCAGCAAAAGATGTTCCTTTACTCATTACGCAATCTCCGCATCAATTCCGATAATAACAATGTCGTCCGACTCATAGACATGAGGCGGAATTTCCAAATTGGTTGGCGCGGGAACGCCAGCAAAAACTCGTCCTGAGAGATCAAACTTTGAGCCGTGGCAAGGGCAGAAGAAACCACCCAACCAAGAGTCACCGCCCAAATCAACTGCTCCCACGTCTGGGCGATACATCGGCGCGCAACCCAGGTGCGTACAGAGGCCAACCAAGATCAAATACTCTTCGCGGCCAGCCTGAGTTCGGGCTGATCCAGTCACATAGCTAGGCTGTGAAGCCGCTGCTGAGTCTGCATCGCGTAATATGCTGCTATCAATATCGTCAATGGCTACCAAAGACTCTGGCGTGCGACGGACAATATAGACAGGCTTGCCACGCCACTCGACGACCAGACGACCGCCTACCTCAAGTTTGGAAATATTGATTTTAACCGGAGCGCCAGCAGCCTTAGCTTTGGCACTGGGTTGCCAGGATGAAACAAATGGAACGGCCGCACCAATCACACCTGCACCACCTACGACTGAGGTAGCACCAAGTAAGAATCGGCGACGACTATGGTTGACTCCGTCATTGGTCATGACGTTCTCCCTAAACAGCAAAATTGGATGTTAAAACACGCGGATTCGCATGCAAATAAAAATGGCCCCGCATTCTAACGGAAGCGCTCTTTATACGCAACAACCGAGTTAGGCGGATCAGGGTTAACTTACTGTTTTTTAAGGCAAAAAAAAGCCCGACTCATGAGTCGGGCTATTCTTTTTAGCGCTGCTATTAACGCTTGGAGAACTGAGGACGCTTTCGGGCCTTGTGCAGTCCAACTTTCTTACGCTCAACCTGTCTCGCATCACGGGTCAAGAACCCAGCTTTGCGCAGTGGCGAACGAAGATTTTCATCATACTGAAGTAAAGCGCGGGCAATACCGTGACGGATTGCACCAGCCTGACCAAAGTTTCCACCGCCATTAACGGTGATCTTCATATCAAACTTGTTGACCATATCAACAATCTCAAATGGCTGACGAACAATCATTCGCGCCACTTCGCGACCGAAATACACATCGATCGCGCGATCATTAATAGAAATGTTGCCGCTTCCTGCAGTCAGGAAAACGCGAGCTGCTGACGTCTTGCGACGGCCAGTGCCGTAAAATTGAGTGTCTGCCATGATAATCGCTGTCCGTTAAAGTTCTAGAGCTTGAGGCTGCTGCGCGGCATGCGGATGTGCACTGCCAACGTAGACCTTAAGTTTTCTAAACATTTCCCGACCAAGTGGTCCGCGGGGCAACATACCTTTAACGGCAGATTGGATAACGCGCTCAGGCGCTTTCTCAATCAACTTATCAAAAGTAATATCCTTCAGACCACCGGGGTAACCGGTGTGAGAGTAATAAGTTTTCTGTGTGGCTTTGTTTCCAGTCACACCAATCTTCTCCGCGTTAACCACAACGATGTAATCGCCGGTATCAACGTGGGGAGTATATTCTGGTTTGTGCTTACCGCGCAGGCGAGTTGCAATTTCCACTGCCAAACGACCCAGAGTTTTACCCTCGGCGTCTACGATAAACCAATCACGTTCTACTGTTTCTATTTTTGCGCTATATGTTTTCATCTATTCCTGCCTGGCTTTGGGGGATCCCAAAAAAGGGTGCGAATTGTAATGATCAGCCGCACCTATTACAAGGGGCGATGCCATCAAAATGTAAGTTTTTTATTAGGCCCTTCACGGGCGGTGTGGCCGAGCCAAATACTCGCGGCTCTGCATTTCTAACAATCGACTCTCTGTGCGCTGAAATTCAAACCCCAAGCGACCACCACTATAGAGCTCATAGAGAGGCGCGGCGGCGGTTACAGCCAATTTAACGCTGCGGTCATAGAACTCATCGACCAGATTAATAAAGCGCCGCGCCGCATCATTATTGGCTGGCGTAAAGATTGGTACGCCGCTGATCATCACTGAATGAAATTCTCTCGCCAGCTCAATATAATCATTTTGACTGCGCGGACCTTCGCAAATTGCTGCAAATTCAAACCAGACTATATCCTTGGCCACCTTAATCGAAGGAATTAATCGACCCTCAATATCCAGATCCCCGCCGAGTTTTATTTCACCTTCAACAGCCACCAAACTATTGAAGGTTGCACCTATAGCCTGATCTGCCAACTCACCCAAGGGCGAGTAATAGAGTTCAGCCTGCTCCAGTGCTCGCAGACGATAATCCTGACCACCATCCACATTGACCACTTCACAGTGCAGGTTGAGCAGGGCGATGGCCGGCAAAAAACGCTGTCGCTGCAAACCGTCACGGTAGAGTAGATCGGGAACTATATTGGACGTCGCAACTAAGGTTACGCCACGGGCAAAGAGCCCTTCTAATAGTCGCGCTAAAATCATCGCATCGGTGATATCACTGACAAAGAATTCATCGAAACAGACTACCTGAGCCTCTTTGGCTATAGAGTCCGCAACCAACTCCAGCGGATTGGCCTGTCCTTTTAAATTATCTAAGTCCTGGTGCACACGGCGCATAAAACGGTGAAAGTGAATCCGCATCTTGCGTTCGAAAGGCAGACTCTCGTAAAAGCTATCCATTAAATAGGTCTTGCCTCGACCCACGCCACCCCAAAAATAGAGTCCCTTTTCAGGCGTCAGCGCAGGACGCAGTATTTTTGCCAGCAGGCCGCCCTTCTTGCGCTGATTGCGCTGCGCCAACCGGCCACACAACTGCTCCAGCTTATCAACTGCCTGAGCCTGAGCTGAGTCCGCGACAAAGCCCTCTCGAGCCAGATCATTTTGATAGCGCTGCTTTGGGGTTAACATTGAATATGGTAGGATCGCTGCTTAAACGCAGACTTTAACCAGCACGGCGCCGCAAGACAACCGATAAATGCGGGGATATAGCCAACAGAGATATTCGAGCCTGTGATCGGAGAAAATTAGTTACCCCCTTAAGCCAAAAAACATTGCTTCAACAACCGCCTTTCGCGACACTAAAGGCGTGTAATAAATTAAGTATGGGAGATCACATTGACAACTTTGAGCGTAATTTTGATTGCAGCGGTATTTTTTCTGATCGGAGCTGCCGTCGGTCACCTGTTTTTAAGAAAGGTAGATAGCGGCGATAAATCGGTGCGCAACCTCGAACAAAAACTGGCCGCCAGTGAAAAAGAACTCAAGCGCTACCAGCAAGAAGTTACCGAGCACTTTATTACCGCCTCGCACCTGACCAGCAATATTGCCCAGAGCTACAGGCAGATCCACGAGCATCTGGCCTCTAAAGCCATGCGCCTAGCCAGCCCCGATGTGGCCCGCCAAATCCTCAAATCCGGCGGCAGTGATTTTGGCCTGCTGGATTCCAATGGCAATCCATTGATTGACCTAAGCGACGTTGAGGTTCCGCGAGATTACGCCCCCAGCGTGCCCGGCGGCATCTTAAGTGAAAACTATGGCCTCACCGAGGTAGAGCAGAACAGAATGGATAGCAACGCAGAGAGCGGCTCTGGTAGTCATGCAGCTCCAGGTATGCTCGACATCCCTGATGAAGACGAAAAGGATCCCACCCAGAGCGTCGCCTAGAACACCCCTCTAAGGCGCCGCACTCAAGACGCCCATTGAGTCTGACGAAAATGCAAGCAAGGAGGTTTGCGGTGCGACCATTGCTCAACCGAGCTGCCAGCAATCTGGTTAAACAGCTCAGTCACAATCTCTTACCCAGCAGTTGCAGCTTCTGCCAATCGCCACTGCAACTGTCCGCCGGCGCCCTTTGCCACAACTGTGTTGCCGAACTGCCTCGCCTCACCACTCAATGTCAACGCTGCGCTGTCCCCCTAGTCAGCGACACCCTATGCGCCAACTGCCAACAAAAACCGCCGACCTATAGGCGCTGTATCGTGGCATTCCACTATCAGACACCAGTGGATAACATTATTCTGCGCTTTAAGAACGACCCCTACACAACAGAGATCAAACAGCTCAGTGCCGCCCTGGCCGAGCGCATCTCAACTACCTATAGGCTAGCTCAACGGCCCTGCCCCAAGACGATTATCCCTCTGCCACTGCACTGGCTAAAAATGACCAAACGGGGCTTCAACCAAAGTCTTATCATTAGTAACCTGCTTGCAGATTATCTTCGCCGCGAGCACCAAACTGCCATTGAAATCCGCAGTGATATTTGTCGACGAATAATCAAAGGACAGGATCAACATCTGCTTAGCGCCAAGAAACGTTTGACGAGTATCAAGAAGGCTTTTACCGCAGAGGTGCAGAGCCTCGATGGGTTATCAGTCGCTGTCGTGGATGATGTGGTGACCACCGGCGCCACCGCAAACAGTGTTGCCAAAGTTCTGCTAAAAGCCGGGGTCGCGCAGGTGGATATATGGAGTATTGCAAGAACAAGCTGGAATAATACGACAGTGTGACTCAGAATGGGCGCCATGAATAAACCTATCACATCAACCAGTAAAGCCTCGACAGCACCTTTGACCGCATCGCCAGCCAAAGAGCCTGATAGCATATGGCAGCAGATACACCGGGAAGCACAAGCAGCGGCGACGGCTGAACCCGCACTGGCCAACTTCTTTAATGCGACTATTCTCAGCCACAGCAGCCTTGGCAAGGCACTGAGCCACTATCTGGCCGGTAAACTCGCTAGCGATGAAGTACCAGAAGTCATGCTGCGAACCCTTATGGATCGGACATTTTCAACAGAAGAGATTATCAATGCAGTGGCAGCGGATATTGCCGCGACAGTTGATAGGGATTCGGCCTGCACATTGTATTTGACGCCCTTCCTCTATTTTAAAGGCTTTCTTGCACTCCAGGCATATCGTGTCGCCCATCAGCTCTGGAGTGAGCAACGTCAATCTCTAGCACTGCTAGTGCAGTACAGAATCTCGCTGATCTTTGCGGTGGATATTCACCCGGCAGCAGTTATTGGCAGCGGCATTTTAATCGATCACGCCACTGGTCTGGTTATTGGTGAAACCGCTGTGATTGAAGACTGCGTATCGATTATGCAGTCGGTGACCCTCGGCGGCACCGGCAAAGTCTCAGGGGATCGTCACCCAAAAATTCGCAAAGGCGTATTGCTCGGCCCCGGAGCAAAAATACTCGGCAATATCGAAGTGGGTGAAGGCGCTATGGTCGCCGCATCAAGCGTGGTCTTAAAAGGCGTGCCAGCTCATGCAGTTGTCGCCGGCGTACCAGCCACTGTAGTGGGTGATACGCGCTGTGACGAGCCCTCTCAGGCTATGGATCACTACTTTAAGTGTGACTAACAGCCCTGAGCGAGACAACAGCCCTGAGCGGTATAAAAAGCCCTGAGCCCAATTAACAGCGCTTCCAGCTAAAAGCCATCACCTGATCAATTGAATCGGCACCCTGAAGCTGCATCAATAATCGATCCACCCCCATAGCCACACCAGCACATTCGGGAAGTCCAGACTCCATAGCGGCAAGCAGTCGCTGATCTGCAGTCACGGCAGCCTTGCCCGACAACTTGCGCAGGCGCTGATCCTCGACAAAACGACCGGCCTGTTCCTCCGCATCAGTCAACTCACAGTAACCATTAGCCAACTCAACACGATTTAAAAACCCCTCAAAACGTCTGCTAACCTGACGTCCCTGGCTGTCCTCAGCACATTTGGCCAAGGCCGCCTGGCAGGCTGGATAGTCATATACCAGCACTAGACCATCATCTAGTTGCGGCTCGATAAGAACTGAAAACAAAAGATCCAGACAGTTGGCGCGAGTCTCATCGGCCCAAGACTCTGAGCTGGAAGCCACTGCCAAGCTTTGCAGATTGGCTAGATCAATAAGATGGGGATCAACCTGCAGGTGCTGGATAAACAGTTCTGCATAGCTGCATCGCCGAACTGCTATCTCTGG